>Ga0080013_1000076_pt1 | contig 133786 bp, 209 predicted proteins | sample ETNvirenome_6_85_FD_69236 | JGI IMG/M metagenome (GOLD analysis project Ga0080013, IMG submission 69236) | Marine viral communities from the Pacific Ocean - ETNP_6_85 (SPADES assembly) (version 2) | ecosystem: Environmental > Aquatic > Marine > Oceanic | place: Pacific Ocean | collected...
AAGAAGAAAGCTCACAAGGTGCTCATAGAGAAGTCACAGCCCACGCAACAGTTCCATCTGCAACAGTAGATGCGTTATCGTCTATTAAAACCACTGGAAAAATAAAAGAAGACGCACCTCAAGAAACAGCTAAGGTTGTTTCAGAAGTCCAAAGTACAAAACTTAAAAATTTATTAAATCAAATTAAATCAAGTTAGGCCTTTGCGGTGCCTTTGAATTACCCATCTACGACTATTGACGATAAATACTATCAAGTAGGAAAATTATATGCAAAAAAAGACTCATAGTATTTTAGAAGAACTAGAATCGATGTACGTTACGAAGGATAAATCTCATTTAATTGAGTCTCGGGCCAGCAATATTTTGCAGAGCTCAATTCACCTACTAGAAACAATAGATAAATTATATTCTTCGGAATCGGCTGAAGATTTACAAAGAAAATTTATTAATGCTATTAAAAACAGAGATCCTGGTAAATTTACTAGGTCATTAAGGCGAAAAAATGAAGATTAAAGAAATTGTTGACCCAAAACCAGTCACTTTAGAAGGCCCTCAAATAGATGCATTAAAAGGTTTGTTTAAAAGTGGTAGGCTCAGTGATTATCTTAATGATAGAAAAGTAATAATGGTTGGAAAAAAGGTTGTTAAGCATTTTCAAAAATATATGAAGAAGGTTACACAACAGAAAAAGTCAACATTTGGTTTATCACAGAAAGAGTTAGATGCTCAACCATCAAAAATACAGCCTAACGTAAAATCAAAAATTCAAACAAATAGAGAAATAACCTTAGCCGACGGTGAAAAATACACATGGAAAGGTGCACAATGGGTTAGTAATTCAACAGGCAAAATAGCCAAGAAAGAAATTGCAGTTCGATTAACTAAAATGGCAACATTGGAATCACTTGAAAAATTAGGTAAAATTCAATTGACAGAAGAAGAAGAGCAACAATTAATAGAAGAAGTATTGCAAGAACTACTTCCAGGACCTGGTATTTCATAATGAAAATTTCCGAAGTCTCTACATCAAAATCACAACACATTCTCAACGAAAGTTGGGGTGAGTTAACAGAGTCACAGCATCGTTATCTTGGCAAATTTGAACATGAACTCTGGCCTTTAATGGAGGACTTGAAAAAAGTTTTTGAGGCAGATCTTACAGCAAGCCAAATACAAAGTATTTTTCAAGGTGCTGAAGCAAGTGCTAAAGAAGGCGGCGGTCTTAGAACAGGTCTTGGTAAAGCGGTTGATGTAGCATCCATACCTGCTAAAGTTATGACTGCTGTTCATGCAAAACTTAATGAGCTTGGAAAAATGGCTCAAGCGACTGGCCCGGTTAAAAACGCAGACGCAAAGTTTGAAGAACTAAAAAGGAAAATAGGAGCAAAAGATTCAAAACTCGTTGATGGTATTAAATTCATTAGCGATTGGGCAAAGAAAAATCCTGGTAAGGCAAGTTTAGCAGTAGGTATTTTAACTGCGGTAGCGGCATTTGCCGGTGGTCCTGCAGGAGGTGCGGCCGCAGGTTTTTTAGTTCGTTCAAGTAAAGATTTATTACAAGGTGCAAAACTTTCATCTGCAGTAGGTAAGGCATTTCAAACAGCCGCCTATGGTGCTATTGCAGGTTGGGCCTTAGAAGGACTTGGAAATTGGTTTGAAGGACTTAGATATAAAGCGGTTCCATTTACTCAAGCAGAAGGACTTACAACAATTGAAGTTGGTATGTCACGCACCATCCAAGGACCTGGTTATACTCTGGAGAAACAGTTGTATCAAATAACTGTTCCGGCTGGAGACGCAGAAGCGTATACTGCTGTTATTGATGATATGAAGACTGCATTTGCAAAAGGTGACCCTAAGGCAGTTAATATATTCACGGAACTCTATGATTTTGGCAAAAAATTCTCGACAAAGCAATGGATAGCTGATATGAATCTTGAAAATGATGTGGCACAAGCTATTGCCGCCAGTAACGATAAGTTTTTGCAAGGAATGGCTTATATAAATAAAGTTATTTCAACGGTCGCCCAGAGTTCAATGCAAACAATTGAGAATCCAGAAAAAGCAACAATGAAAGTTGACGGTAAAGAAATGAGCCCGGTGCAAGAAAGCAAACAAGAAGCATTAAGTTATGAAGAATTATTTGCATTATATGAAGCAGACCCACCTAGTTCATTAGGGGCTAAACTTGGGAAAGGTATAAGTAACCTTACAAATAAAGTTACGGTTGATAAGTTAACTAAACAATGGAAAAAGCTGGGCGAACCTAAAGATATGGGAGCCGTTGTTAATATTCTAGCAAATGCAGGATTAACTAATCAACAAATTGCAGATGTTGGCTCAGAGCGACAAATTCAATTACCCAAACATACAGTCGCCGAACCCGAAGTTACCAAAACTGAACCTGCAACTATGTTGAATAAACCAGTAGCCAAAACCGAACCTGCGAAAACCGAACCTGCAACTATGTTGAATAAACAAGCGGCCACACCAAAACCAGGTGATATTGATGGCGATGGTGACGCAGATGCCAAGGATAATGAAGACTTTCAAGCCTACGCAAAAGATTTTGCCTCAAATAAAGTTTTTCTGCAAAATATAGATCGTATTGAGAATCAAAAAATTAAATCAGCAGTTGACGATACAATTAAATCAATGCGTCCTGATGATGCAAACCAAGCACAATGGATAAAGTTAGTTGCACTTTCTCAACAAATGTCCGCACTAGATCCCACAAATATGAGTAAACAACAACAAAAATCAACAAAAGATCTAGGAACAACCATAGACAAACTAATTAAGAATAAGAACCTCGGACCGAATGCGACACTTCAAGATGTCAAAGATGCATTAAAAGCTCAATTGGCAAAACAAGCATAATGAAAGTTCTCGAAGGTGGCAACGTATTTAAAAATCGCTATGGTATGCCCGCAACAGGTCGTATAGATAGAGAAAATGTTGTCCCTACAATACAATGGTTAGAACAACTGACTGGATTACCTTTAGTTAAAAATATGCTAGGAACAACAGGTCGAGCAGAAACCAGTGGTGATTTAGATGTAGCCGTTGATGTTAGTAAAATTTCAAAAGATGATTTTAAAAAAATACTTTTAAGTAAAGGTGTAAAATCAGATGATATTAAACTTAGCGGTGATAATGTACATTACAAGACACCAATTTTAGGTGATCCTGCTAATGGATATGTACAGACCGACTTTATGTTTGGTGAACCAAAATGGCAAAATTTCTTTTTCAGTGGTGCACCGGAAGAATCTCGTTTTAAAGGTGTACATAGAAATATTTTAATGTCAAGTATTGCTAAATTCTTTAATATGAAATGGTCACCTAAATTAGGTTTAGTAGATAGAGACACAGACAAAGTAATTTCAAAAAACCCAGATAAAATTGCTAATATTTTATTTCATGGAAAGGCAAGTGATTTAGGAAGTGTTGAAAGTATTTTAAATAAAATTAGAGATTTACCAAGTTATCAAGAATTAGTAAAAGATGCTAGAGAAGCCTTTGCTAAACAAGGACTTGAGCTTGAACTTACTGAATATGATTTTATATCTCGTATGCGTGATCGTATTGTTAACCAAGGCATGCAAGTAATTGTTGAAGCCGCAAGAATTGAACACCCTGAAGATTTAATATTTGCAGAAGGTTCACGCGGTGCACTTCGAGCAATTAGTATGTTAAAAAATCTACCCAAAACAGCAGAAAATATTACAATTAAATGGGATGGTAAGCCAGCAATTATATTTGGCAGAAACGAAAAGGGCGAATTTGTGTTAACAGATAAGTCAGGATTTCTTGCTAAAGGATATCAAGGTAAAGCACGTAGTTCTCAAGAGCTTGTTAAAATTATGAAGGCACGTGGCGGTGATAGAAAAGATTTAATTGGTATGTATAAAAAATTATGGGCACCACTAGAAGCACAGACTCCACAAGATTTGCGTGGTTATATACATGGTGATTTACTTTATGTTGATCAACCTAAAAATATTAAAGGTAACTGGGTATTTCAACCTAATACCGTAACTTATTCTATTCCCGGTGACACTTCATTAGGGAAAAAAATAGAAAATAGTGTTGCAGGTGTTGTTATTCACACATTTAAAAAAGATTCAGGCGATAGTGGTACACCATTCACTGATGTATCGGTATTAAAAGATGGTCCTGTTTTAATTTTAGGACCAAAGTTACAAGAAAAGCCTTCAATTAAAATACCAGTTAAAGATTTAGATGCAATTGAAAAAATTATAGCAAAAAATAGTGGATTAATTGATAAATTACTTAATCCGTCTACCTTACGTGAATTAAAACTTACAAATTTAGCAGAATTAATGAAACAATTTGGTAATGCTAAGGTGCGTCAAGGTAATTTTGATAATATGGCTGATGAATTTATTAATTGGGTCGAGGCAAAAGTAAGCGAGCCTAAATTTTTAAGAATTTCTCAGTTTTTAGAAGAAAACATCAAAGGACTTGCAACAGTATTCATGCTATATAATAGTATACAATTAATAAAAACTAGAATGGTTAGACAACTAGACCAAGCTACAGGTGGAAATATTCAGGCACACATTGCTGATGAGCCTGGACATGAGGGTTATGTAACGCACGATAGCGGAATTTCTCATAAATTAGTTGATAGATTAAGATTTAGTAAACAAAACTTTGCAAGGAATAACCCAGAGCTATGAAATTCTTACAAGAAATAATAGAATCTAGAATGTATCGTCGGCTTGATATGATCAAAGGTACCGATGTGGGTACTATTGCTGATATGTTATTTGATCATTTAATTATGTTACGGTTATTATATTATATTGATAAACCCGTGGCCATGCGTTATGCTAGGGATACTATGGCTAATCCTTCATTTAGTGGTTATAGACAAAGTATGCCAGATTTATATAATTTTATTACATTTGTAATTAATCAGCGTCAATTTGCTGACAAATTATTTAATGATTGGGATATTACTATTCCTGAACTTCGTTTAAAACGTATGTTACGAAGTATAGCAGATGGCGATTTAGATGAAATGGATAATAATGCTTTATTAATGTTAATGCAAAGGCGCCTCAAAGGCCTATCTGGGGATCAGGTATGGGCTAGAAGATTAGTTCAAGACTGGATTCCAAAATATGCTAACAGACAAGATAGAAAAAATCTTATTACCAGGTTATTACAAGCTGTAAGACGACCTATTAGTACTGATTTATATATGCAGTTAATGAAATCCGCTAGATTATCAACAAAATCTCCCATAAAATAGTAAGAGTATTAAAAAATTTTGGTAAATTCTACTAAATAAGTGTAGGGGATAATCCCCAGAACATTTAGGAGAATCAAAATGGCAGTAGTAACAAGAACCCATCCAGCCGCTGAGGCTATCAATGTAGAATCTATTGGTAAAGATCTACAATTCTTCGTCGTTGATTATATTAACGCAATCAATGGTAGTGCAGGTCCTGAAGGCGCTCAAGCCGCAGTACAACGTGCTATTGGAGATACAGCAACAGTTGTTTGTATTGGTCCTTTAGTGGATTCTAATACACAGCAAAACTTTGCTGTTGAAGGCGGTGATGCCGTTGTCGTTGCAACATTGCAAGCGGCAATACGTGCTTTAGGTACGGTTGATTCTGTTGACCTTTCTAGTTCAACAGTTACAGCAACAAACCTTGGTATTTTAACGGCGGCAGTTGTATAATAATACAACTTAACGTAACCAGAAAAACCCCGGCTTGTTCGGGGTTTTTTAATGGCCATTTACAAATCTTGTATAATTACTTGTATGGGTCATACGAAAATAAAAGAAAAGCAAAAAGATATAGCAATAATTTATGAAACTCCCGATGGTGGCAAAACAGTAACAATGAGAAACGCCGGGAGTGAGGTAAAAACTATGGTATTAAGTCCAGCAGATAAGCCATATTGTACAGAATTAGAAAAGTATGCATATGAATGGGATAATATAGCCGAGGATCACCCAGGTATTAAACAACAATTGGACAAATTATTAACATTATTAAGGATTACATTGTGAATATAACCAATTTAATCGATGCAGATAAAATTATAAATGAAGTTAAATGCGATTTCACACCAAAAATTAATTTTGTTAATATTGATCCAACAGACCCTTTACGTTTAGGTTCTAATTCTATTACTGAGGTAGTTAAACCTTGTCTTTCTGAGTATGATTTTGAGTATTTTAATCAAGATTATTGGAAAACGCAAATTAAAAATTGGGTTAACGGAGAAATGTTTGTTGCTTGCCTTTATGCCGCATTAAGAAATCATTCTGCATACAATACGCCAGATATACAATCTATGTTAGAAGAAATGCAAAAAGAAGAAACAACGCATGCAAGATTAGTTCGTTCTTTTTATATTCATTGTTTTGGTGAAGAACCAGAATTGAAATTCACCATGGATTATCATGTTTCTCCAGAATTTGCAATATTAATTGGAATAACCACTGAGATATTTGCAACTTCTACATTAAAAACTTTTCTTAAATTATCAGATAGTAGTTGTTTTAAAAATCAGATTGTAAAAATACTTTTAGCTGATGATACTAAGCATGAAAAGTATACAGAAACAATATCACTTCAGGTAAAATCATTAGAAAACGCAACTGATGATGAAAAAAGATTATTACAAGGATTAATACGACAAGAATCATCTAAGGGAACGGCCGATTTTGAATATGGTACCTGGTATACTTTTCAGAAACACTTGGATGATAAATTTGACTCTGCTATGCCTGATATACTTAAATGTCAGCAAACTAAATTATTTCAAGATTTTTATAAAAAACAAGTTAAGAAATGGCTAGATCGTGATAATAGCCTTAAATTAATATTAACACCAGGAAAATAAATGTCTATAGTATGTTTTACACTTTGTGATATTACAAAAACCGGGTTTACTAGAAAACCTAGAAAGATGGAAGAAATACAATTAAGAAATCAACAAAGAAACTTTGAAACATTTCTTCAGCTTATTGGAATGCGAGCTCAGCCAATCGAAATATCAATACCTTTAATTCAATCAGCTGAAAATATTGAACAATATAAGTTTGGGGAATATTTTATGGGGCCTGTGGGGTTCACTTATAATATTTGGTCGTTTAGTTTCGAATCAGAAAATATATCAGCTTATGGTAATGAGCAAAGTCCTGTTGGTACTTTGATAGAAGACTTTGAGAATGTTCCAATTATAACAAATCTTACAGAAAATGCTAAGTTAAATCAAAAAATTTGCACCAAAGGCAAGTATTGTAATACATATTTTATATAGAGTTAATGGATTACTTGCCAGATCATAAATAACAGTAATATTAATATGCTTCTGGCATATATATAGAATTTTAAACATAACACAGGCACAAATAGGCTCGACATAAGACACATAGCAGGAAAATTCTCTGTATGGTGCTAGTCTCGTATTGATAAAATAATAAGAGAATAAACTAGTACAAATGGCTACTACTACAGAGATAGAAAAGGAAAATTTAGAGGCTCACGTCGAACTTTGTGCCGAAAGGTATAAATCTTTGGAAGATAAGTTAGACACAGTCGAAGAAAAGGTTGATCATCTCGAAGAAGTAGTTTTCGAGATTCGCGATTCATTGAATGATATGAACAACCGTAGGACTTCACAATTATTAACATGGGGTAGTTCTATTATCGCGGCATTACTAGGGGCATGTGCCTGGCTTATTGCTAAAACATATCTCTAGTCAAGAGATATGATAACGACTAATCAAAAATTTAATAAATTAACAGCTCTGGCTAAAGCTAGTCTACAGAAGCTTTCTGAGAATATTATCACAAAAAAGAATGGTAATTATATAGTTTTTAGTAATTATACAATTACACCCATTTTTTCAGCTTTTCGTGTTTTTAAAGAAAATCAAGATGCTATAGATTTTAGTTGTAGTCGTAATGCTTTGGCTTGGTGTATTTTAGATCGTAGGGGAAGATCTGAAGCAAAAGAATTATTAGAGGTTGATAAGCAACTTAGTTATAAAATGTTCGAATTTGAGAATTTAAATACCTGTATAAAGAGCGAAAAGGACCCAAATCGTAAAGAAATTCTTATTATTAAAATTATTGACAATATTGCTAAAATGAAACACCTTAGAAAACAATTGGTGAATTCTGTTTCTTTGGCTAAATACTATCAACAACAGGGAATTAAGAATGAAACTCGACGAATTAGAAAGCATACAAAAATCTAAACAAATAGGCAAAATACTCGAAGGTCATTTCGGCTTTCATATTGACCCAAATAGAATTAATGCTGAATCAGCAAATTTAATGCTACAAAAAACCACAGAAATAATTGAAGAATTTAAAAGATCACCAGATTTTCATAAAAGTGAATCAAATCCAAAGTACTTACAGGCATTAATGATAGAACAAGCTCTAGAATCATTAATGAAAGAATATAATTGGGTTGGTAAAGGAGCAGATCCTCAAAAAAAGGCAAATACTCTTGCTCCAGGTATAAAAGAACCTGATGAAGATGAAGAAGATTGGGTAGATGACGAGGATATTACAGTTCGTAATGAAGATGAGCTTGCTGATGGTTGGGAAGAAGAAAAATTGAATCCTGTTGAAGATGAAGATGATAGCGAATATGAAGATCCGAGAGATTTAAAAGACGATACTAAGAACTATCAAAAAGGTGACCGGATTGTTTTAGGTGGACGAGATTATGTTCTTGACGAATTTGAAGATGATACTTGGTATATGTCTGATCAAGATGGCGGAGAAGTAGAATTTACTCCAGGTACAGAGGACCTTCATGAACCAGGATACTATTTAGAAGATAGAAAAACAGAGAATAAAGATCTTAATCGAATAAAAAAATTAGCAGGTTTAAAATACGAAGATATAATTGCTAAAGAAAATGAACAACTTAATGAATCTGAGGTTGAACAAGCACAGGTTGTTTTAGCCGCACAAGATTTGCTTGATCGCATTACAAAAATGTATGAAGATGTTGCAGAAATGCAATATAAAGATTTACCAAATTTAGCTTCAGCAATGAAAGAAGAATTAGGTGTTAATGCAACACAAGTATATTTTGATGCACAAACAGCTACATTAAGTGCATTAGTTGGCGCCCTTGAAGAAGCAAAGACAAGTATGGATTCAGCAATGGGTTCACTTACCGGCGAAGAAATGATAGAGCCAGAAGAATTTGGTGATGTAGATCTTGGGCCAATTGAACCTGACGTTGACGCTGACGCCGAAGCTGATGTTGAACCTGAATTAGAACCTGAGCTTGATGATACTACCGATTTTGGTAGAGAAAAACGCTAAAATGTTTATCAAAGAAGTTGTCGGGTCGGTAATCCAAGAATTATCTGCTTTAGTTCAATATATTATTGGACGTTCTGAATATTTAAAAACCCGCTCAACAATTTCTACACAAAGTTTTATAAAAATGGCATCTGATATGGGTATTAATATAGATGTATCAGGATTACAGAACATGGCACAAAATCCTCCGCTTAGTGGAATGATAAAGAATGTAGATCCAAATACAATATCATTTGATTATGATGATGCATCAACATTAATGCCGGTTGATAAAGCACAGGATGTTGTAAAAGGTATGGCTAAAAGGGCTATGAAGAAAGGTACTAGTCTTGATAGTATTGCTAAAGGTTTATAAAAATAATTAAAAATGGTTTTTTTTATTACAATCTTAGATTGTAATATTTAACCCGTCACAATGTTGACGGGTATTTTTTTGACTTACATGAGTTGACAATTATAACTAACAATGTTACACTAATTAAAAATAATGATAGAATCAAAATTTAATTACACACCACTTAATAGAACTACTGATAATAATGGTAAAAGAGTTTATCAGACCCCAGACGGAGATAAATTAGCTTCAGTAACAACTATTTTGTCAGCTACTAAGCCCAAAAAGGATAGAGAAGGTTTAGAAAGGTGGCGTAAAAGTGTAGGTGAAAAGAAAGCCACTGAAATAGTTACAGAAGCGGCTAGTCGTGGTACTCGTATGCACTCCTATTTAGAAAAATATATATTAGGAGAAGAACTTAAAGAATCTGTATCCAATCCTTATGCACAACAAAGTTTAGATATGGCTAAAATAGTAATTAATGAAGGGTTAACTAATGTTGATCAATTTTGGGGTACAGAGGTCCCTTTGTATTTTCCACAAATATATGCAGGTACTACAGATTGTGTAGGAGTGTATAATGGTAGCGAAGCAATAATAGATTTTAAACAGTCCAATAAATTGAAAAAACGACAATGGCTTGGGGATTATTTTTTACAATTAGTAGCTTATGCAGAAGCACATAACGAGTTACATGGCAGTAATATAAATAAAGGAGTTGTATTAATGTGTACTAAAGACTATAAATTTCAGGAATTTATTCTCGAAGGTGATGAGTTTAAGCAACAAAAAGACTTATGGTGGAAACGAGTCGAAACCTATTATATGGATAAATACTAGAATTAACAGGATTACATTAGATGGCTATTGTTCAAATTTCAAGAATTACGCACAGACAAGGTTTAGCAGAAAACCTCCCACAACTTGCAGGTGGGGAATTAGGCTGGAGTATAGATGATCGTAAACTATATATTGGTAATGGCACGTTAACAGATGGTGCACCAGTAATAGGTAATACCGAAGTATTAACAGAATTTAGTGATGTATTGGCGTTAGCCTCCTCATATACATATAAAGGCGATGCAGGTGGTTATACAGTTGTAACCGGTGCAACAGCCGCGGCACCTATAACACGTAAGTTACAAGAAAAATTTGATGACTTTGCAAGTGTAAAAGATTTTGGTGCAAAGGGTGATGGAACTACTGATGATACTGCGGCTATTAACAGAGCACTTTATGAATTATTCAGTAGGCAGGTTAGTGCAGAGATTCGTAGAAGTTTGTATTTTCCTGCAGGTACTTATATAATTAGTGATACAATTAAAATTCCTTCGTATGCTAAATTATGGGGTGAAGGTGCAGATAGTTCTGTAATTAAATTGAGCCCTGCAGATTCATCATTTCCAAGTTATCTAGCTAGAACTACAGATAGTCTTCAACAGACTGGTACTAATATTGGTTTAAATGCCGCAATATTACCAAAGCAAATTGAAGTTAGTGATTTAACATTTGAAAGTGCAATAGCAACAAGTGTATTTTTATTAGAATCTACAAGTCAGGCATATTTTAATTCAGTAAACTTTATTGGTGGAGACACAGTTGCTAATTTAGGTGTTGCAACAGCAAACACTAAATGTTTTGAAATAAAAGGATCATCAACTAGTATTCCTGAAATGGTCACAGTTGATAAATGTCAATTTAGGTTATGTACATATGGCTTTCATTGTGATGATGATGCTAAAGGTGTTACTGTTTCAAACAGTAGATTTTATAATTTATTTAGAGGTGCTGTTCTAGGCGAAAATAAAGAAGCGGCAGATACCGGTCCGCAGGCATTTAGAATTGTACATAATTTATTTGATGAAATTGCATCTGCAGGTGTTTATATAGCCAATGTAAATTATAATTGTAGTGGATATAATACATTTTTAGATGTTGGTAATAGTTTTAATGGCGAAGGCAATGCGGCAACACATGTTATACAATTATTAGAAGATGATAATGTTAGTATTGGTGATATGTTTGAAAGGTCTGATGCAAATTCAACTAGTTTTAGTAGAATAAAGCGTGGTAGTGGTAAAAAAGTTGTAGCATTTGATGGTGCCAAAACTATTATACAAGGCGAGTACGAAAGACAATCAGGTCTTACCGCTACATTAACAGATGGTGTATCAACAGATGATAGTACAGATTCTACAATATTCGTATTAGCAAACCCAACTTATAAATCATTTAAAATTGATTATTCAATTTTAAGAGGTGACACACACAGAATAGGTACTGTTAAATGTGCTGTGGGTCCTATGGATTCCACTGGTGCCGGATCTTTATCAATACAATGGTCAGACGGTTATGTAGAGAATTCAGATACCGGTGTTGTTCTTCAAGTTATTGAAGAAGGTACAGATATAGAATTTCATTATACAACCACGGTTACAGGCGATAACGCAACCATACATTATAGTATATCACATTTGAACTAGTCTTGCCCTCTAAACGATTATATTCTTAACTGGTAGGTCTTTAAAGTCGTAAATACTCAACATGACAGCAATTCAAGTAAAAAAGCGGAATGGGCATGATGAACCATTAGATATTGAAAAACTACATAAGGTAGTTTTTTGGGCAACAGAAAGAATAACCGGGGTTTCTGCCAGCGAAGTTGAAATTAAAAGCCAGATTCAATTTTATAGTGGCATAACAACAAGTAATATTCAAGAAACATTAATTAAGTCTGCGGCAGATTTAATTAATGACGACACACCAAATTATCAGTATGTAGCAGGTCGGTTAATTACGTATCACCTTCGTAAAATGGTCTATGGACAATTTCAACCTTGGGCATTATTTGATATATTAAAGAAGAATGTAAAACTAGGTTTCTATGACGAAGAGTTATTATCAGCTTATACAAAAGATGAATGGGAACGTATTAATTCTTTCATAAAACATGATCGTGATGAATCATTGACCTATGCCGCAATGGAACAATTTCGTGGCAAATATCTTGTGCAGAATCGTGTTACAGAACAGATATATGAAACGCCCCAGGTTTGTTATATATTAATAGCCGCCACGTTATTCAGTCAATATCCAAAAGAATCAAGATTATCGTGGGTAAAAGATTATTATGATGCAATTAGTACACATCAAATATCATTGCCGACACCAGTTATGGCCGGAGTGCGTACACCACAGAGACAATTTAGTAGTTGTGTATTAATTGAAACAGATGATAGTCTTGATAGTATTAATGCTACTACTAGTAGTATTGTAAGATATGTTTCACAAAAAGCAGGTATTGGCGTTGGTGCAGGACGGATTCGTGCTATTAAGTCGCCTATTAGAAAAGGTGATGCATATCACACTGGCGTTATTCCTTTTTATAAATTATTTCAAAGTGCAACACGCAGTTGTAGTCAAGGCGGAGTACGTAATGGTGCCGCAACTTTATATTATCCTATATGGCATTTAGAAGTAGAAGATTTATTAGTTCTTAAAAACAATAAAGGAGTAGAAGATAATCGTGTTAGACAGATGGATTATGGTGTACAATTTAATAAGTTAATGTATGAAAGATTATTAAAAGGTCAAGATATTACTTTATTTTCTCCTAATGATGTACCAGAGGTATATGAAGCATTTTTTACTGATCCTCACAAATTTAAAAAATTATATGAAACCGCAGAACGTAATACACATTTACGTAAAAAGAAACTTAAAGCAGTTGATTTATTCAGCTCTTTTATACAAGAGCGTAAAGATACAGGGCGAATTTATTTACAGAATGTTGATCATGCTAATACTCATGGATCATTTCTTTCTGATGTAGCACCAATTAAACAAAGTAATCTTTGTTGTGAAATTAATTTACCAACTAAACCATTAAATGATATTAATGACCCTGATGGAGAAATTGCATTATGTACTTTGAGTGCAATAAATTGGGGTGTATTTAAACAGCCAGAAGAAATGCAAAAAGCATGTATTTTAGCGGTTCGTGGTTTAGACTCTCTTTTAAGTTATCAAAATTATCCGGTGTTAGCGGCAAAACATGCTACTAAAAATAGACGTCCGTTGGGTATTGGTATTATTAATTTTGCTTATTGGTTAGCAAAAAATGATTTTTTATATACAGATCCTAAATGTTTACCAGAAGTAGATCGTTGGGCTCAACATTGGTCATATTATTTAATTAAAGCATCGGCCGATTTAGCTAAAGAATTTGGTCCTTGTCCTTATAGTCATCAAACAAAATATCATCAGGGACTGTTGCCTGTAGATACCTATAAAACAGAAGTAGATGAATTAGTTAAACACAAAGATGCTGTAGATTGGCCCGGTTTGCGTAAACAATTAAAAGAACACGGAATACGTAATTCTACTTTAATGGCAATAATGCCTGCTGAAACCTCTGCACAAATTAGTAATGCAACAAACGGTGTAGAACCACCGCGTAGTTATATTAGTGTTAAACAAAGTAAACATGGTGCATTAAAGCAGGTAGTTCCACAATATAGTCGTTTAAAAAATAAATATGAGTTACTATGGTCGCAACGTAGTCCGGAGGGATATTTAAAAATTATGGCGATTCTCCAAAAGTATATTGATCAAGGGATATCAGTAAATACGTCATATAATCCACAGTTTTATGAAGATGAAAAAATCCCAATGTCGGAGTTAATTCAACATATTTTAATGTTTTATAAGTATGGTGGCAAGCAATTATATTATAATAATACACATGATGGTCAAGGCGAGCTCGATGTTGACCATAATCTTTCAGAAGATGATGAAGATTGTGATAGTTGCAAATTATAAGGAAATATTATGAGTATAATAAATTTTAATAAGAAAAAAAGCCATATGACTAGTCTAGCATTTTTAGATCCTAATGGAAATAATGGAATGCAAAGATATGAAACCATGAAATATCGTCAAATTGATAAATTAACAGATAGACAATTAAGTTTTTTCTGGCGTCCAGAAGAGATTGATGTTATACAAGATAATAAAGATTTTAAAGAGTTAACTGCACATGAAAAACATATTTTTACTTCTAATTTAAAAAGACAAATTTTATTAGATTCTGTACAAGGTCGTGCTCCTACTCTTGCTTTTCTTCCGATATGTTCTTTACCTGAATTAGAGGCCTGGATTGTTACTTGGGCATTTAATGAAACAATTCATAGTAGATCATATACACATATTATTCGTAATGTTTATCCTAATCCAAGTGAAATATTTGACGAAATGTCAGATATTCAGGAAATAATTGATTGTAGTGTTGATATTAGCAAATATTATGATGATTTAATTGAATATTCATTATTATATAGAGCTCTTGGTAAAGGTAAACATACAATTGATGGCAAACAAGTTAATCTTAGTTTATATGAGCTTAAAAAATTATTATGGTTGAGCCTTAATTCAGTTAATGTTTTAGAAGGTATTCGTTTTTATGTTTCGTTTGCATGTTCTTGGGGTTTTGCAGAAGTAAAGAAAATGGAAGGCAATGCAAAAATTATTAAATTTATTTGTCGAGATGAAAATATTCATCTCGCGTCGACGCAGATGTTACTTAAAATATTGCCTAAAGATGATAAAGATTATATTAAAATAGCAAAAGAAACTAAAGATGAAGTCACTAAAATGTTTCAAGCCGCGGCCCAGCAAGAAAAAGATTGGGCAAAATATTTATTTAAAGATGGTTCAATGATTGGATTGAATGAACAACTTTTAGGTGACTATGTAGAATGGATTACAAATAAAAGAATGACCAGTATTGGTTTGACTAGCCCATATAAAGGTGGCTCAAATCCATTGCCGTGGACTAAAAAGTGGATATCGGGTGGTGAAGTTCAAGTAGCCCCTCAAGAATCAGAAATCACATCATATTTAACAGGAGCAGTTAAGCAAGATATAGACGAAGATACTTTTAAAGGCGTAAGTCTGTAAAATAATCATAATTACTTATATAGATCCAGGGAGAAGGAAAAATGTTAACGGTATATTCAAAAAATCATTGCTCACATTGCGACTCAGCTAAACAATTATTAAGTATTATGGAAATACCATATGAAATTATAAACGTTGACGACAAACCCGAGGCCTACGAATTTTTAATACAAGAAGGACATAGATCTGTACCTCAGATTTATAAAGATGGAAAAATATTTGTTGAAGGGGGTTATCAAGGTTTAAATAAGCTAACTAAAGATGAAATTATAAATCAATTATAGGATACATTATGAAAGAAGGCGAAATTTGGACAATTAAACTCACATCAGGCGAAGAACTCGTAGCAAAAATTATAGAAATATATGACGATTTTTACATGGTTGATAAACCCGTTAGTGTGGCACCAACAGCACAGGGTATGCAACTAATACCTAGCGTATTCACAGCAAATACCGACAATTTAATTAAAATAAATACTAGTGCAATCACATTAATGGCAAAAACAAATTCAGATGTACGTGATAGTTATGTTAATGCTACATCTAAAGTTAAAGTGCCAGAAAAGAAAATAGTTTTAGGATAATAAATTATGCCAGGTGCAGTTAGAATAGGCGATGTTAATGGTGCAGGTGGAGCAGTAACTCAAGGTGCAATGACTGTTATGATTAATGGTCGACCTGTATGTACACATACTAGTAAAGTAACCCCACATCCTTGTTGCGGTGCTCCAGGTTGTTCAATGCATTGTTCTGCAACAACCACAACAGGTAGTAGTACAGTAATAGCCGGGAGGCGTCCAGTAGTATATAAAGGTGTCATGGATAGCTGTGGACATTCACGTAAAACTTGTAGTCAGAATGTTATTGTAGGAGCATAAGATGGCGAAGAACTTATTTGGTGGTACGGTACCTGGACCAGGAATCAAGTCTTTTTTAGGAACACAAGGCGCCTCCCGAAGTCTATTACCCGGTAGTGGTGGCAAAGGTGGCGGCAGTGGTGGTTGCGGTGGTGGTTTCACTCCATTAAGCATAATTTCAGGAGCAGGAATTTTACAGAACGTTGGTATAGTTCAAAATCTTGACCTTGTAAAAAATCTTGCTGATGTGGCAAGTAACATTCCCCTCGCAGAAACTATCAATCAACTAAAGGGAGGCGCATTTGACCAAATAACTGGTGGTTCTATTAGTGAAGCGGTACAGCAAGCGTTAGGTAGTGCTGGTGGAAGTTTTGCATCGTTACTTAATACTATTCCGTCAGATTTTTCTTCCAGTATTATAGATTTTGGTAATGAGGGTTTTAATTTTCCTAATGTTACCTCTTTAACTTCTGCAATATCTCAACAAGCAAATAATATACTTGGTGCTGACCTTGGCGTCTTTTCTCAACATATCAGTGCCGCAGAAAACTTAATTGCTAGTAATAATTCTTTTATTACAAGTACTTTAAATGCTCAATCTGGTTTGCTTAATACATTTCAAGGTTTCGCTCCACAACTTACAGGGTCATTTAGTGATATTTCAGCATCATTTCCATCTTTTGCTAGTGAAATTGGCAATATAGGTAATCTTGTAGATTTTAAAAATTTAAATTCATTCGGTAATCCTGCACAATTATTAAAAACAGTTCAAGACCAAACCGGTGGGTTACCTAATTTTATAGAATCTTCACTTAAAAATAGTGGTTTTAGTTCGGCTAAATTTAATGATGTTTTAAGACAAGCAGGTGATCTTAATTCTATATTACAAACGCAGGTTAAAGATTTAGGATTAGCAAATTTAAGTACAGCAGATGTTAATAAAAGTTTTGGAAAGTTATCCTTTGACGTATTAGGTCAAATTAATGAACAGGTTGCACCAGGTGCAATAGCGTCTTTTCAAAAAATAATCGGAAGTAATATAGAGAATATAACAAACGGCCAACAATTTTTAGATTTAAAGAAAACATTTCCAAAGACTGCCGCTACATTAACTAGTCATGCTAGGAGTGCATCTGGCGAAAATGCGGCCAATACATTAAAAGGAATATTTATATAATGCCTAAGAGATCAAGTGACTCCTTATCAATTAATACTGAATTTAAAGGAATTGGTTCTGAATTTTATAGTGCTACACCGCAAGATATGGCTGATGCTAATAAAGCATTTGCAAATTCGTTACAACAGATTAAGAATATTTTTGATACTGATTCTACTATTTTATCAACAGCATTATCTAATTTAGAAACTACCAAAGGTTTAGATTTACTTAATGAGATGACTCAACCTATTGATGATGCTACACTTACATATATTCGAGAAACCTATAATCTTGGTTCAGGAACTGATGGTTTGTATAAAGTAACCGATGTTGTTGGTACCGCGGCTGGAGCAGTACATAATGATCATTTACCAGGATTAATAGCAATACATGAGAAAATGTATAAGGCAGGATCACTTAATCATTTATCCGCGGTGGCTACTGAGATGCTCGCATTGCAAAATGATGAAAGAACTGTTACCACTATTAATAGTTTAGATTTACAGGATGTAACATATTCTTGGGTACTAACAGGTGCAATGGCAGGAACATACTCAACACCAGATGAGGCAATGGAGGCATTAATTGATGATGCAAATACCACATGTGCTTCTCTTGCGGCCCAATATCCAGAAGATGCGGCTACAGCAAATGCATCAGTTACTGCAATGTGTACTCAAATTAAAAATGAAAGAACAAATATGGCGGCCGCTGGTATAGTTCCGGCAGATACGCAAACAGGTCAAACAAGTTCAAATATTCAATTAGCAGATAATTTACATGACTATGGAACTGATGATAGTGATGGTGGGTTAGCCTGGATTATGGAAAAAATGGCTGATAGAACAACATTAGTCGGCCAAGCGATAACTGGTACATTGCGTGAAGGACGAAATATAAAACGTCTAACAGATGCCGGCATTGATGTGTCAATGTTTTTAACTGCAAAATCCAGAGTTGATGAAAGGGCAACCTTAATAGATACCACATTTACTGTAGATGAGGCTATTGATAATAGACCAGATATTGATGGCTCGTCACTAACTGACGGATCGAATAATACATAGGAGAATAATAAATGCATTCGGGTAAAGTGTGGGGAGTAACAAGTTTAATAGAAGCAAATTCAAGTCTTGAATTCCATAAAATTAATATTAAGAAAGGTGGGGTTTGCTCTAAACATAAGCACAAATATAAGTGGAATGGATTTTATGTAGATTCGGGTAAGTTAATAATTCGAGTATGGAAAAATGACTATGATTTAGTTGATGAAACAGTTCTTAGTGCAGGCGATTATACCAAGGTTTCTCCGGGCGAATACCATCAATTTGAAGCATTAGCAGACACTCAAGCCTATGAATTATATTGGGCTGAATTTGACCATGAAGATATTGAAAGAGAATCAACAGGTTACAGCAAAAAATAAATTTCTTTTTAAAAATCAACAACTTAGCAAAAACCTTAGTAAACTCAAGAGGATACAGCTCCATTGTCTAAGAAATTTCGGTTGACATTCACCATAAAATCATCTATAATATACGTATAGAAACTAAAAAATTAGGTGAAAAATGGCAATAAAGAAAAACGAAGAAACATATGAAGCGGAATTTGTATGGGCCGCTAGTGCTTTTGCTTATCGTTTAAATGATGGATATGTACGTTTTGTTGAGCCTGATCCAGATAATCCAAATAAACAAAAAGAGCTTAATAGAAATATTATCCGCGGTATATTAAATCCTAACAAATTTCACCCAAAAGGAACAAGTACGGTTGGTCGTCAAAAAGTAGAGTCTATATGGAAATTGACTAAAATTGACTATAAAAACGGTAGAGAGTGCCGTGATTTTGTAAAAGGATTATGTATGCGAGCTATCGCTTGTAATTTAAATGAGTTTGAACAGTCTGCTTATAGGATCTCTTGTTTAGATGAAATAAGGAGTAAAGATTATCAAGCCATTGGTCTTATTGCTAGTATGCCACAATATGTAGCTCGTGCTACAAAACGTGAAAGTGTTGAATCAATAGTTTCTGAGCATTATGGCAAAATTAGTGAAAGAAGTGAGATTGAAGGTAAAATATTAACCGTAAATTATAGTAATAATTATAATTGTTATTTTGTAACCATGGTAACAGAAAAGGATAATGTTTTATTTTTTAGTTATAAAAATAATATTGATAATGGTGCCCAGGTAAAAATTAAGGGTACGGTTAAAGCTCATAAAGATAATGGTAGAACCCAATTAAATCGTGTACAAATACTTGAAGGTTGGAGTCATGAAAATGTTTAAACCGTGGGAAGTTATAACTAAATTAGAAGCGACTAATAGTCGTTTAGATAAAGAAGCGATCATTGCTGAAGAAATATTACAATTTGACAGTGGTGAGAGTCTTTACATACAAGAAGCCAGAGATTTTTTCAATGGTTGTTCCTTAGCCTTAGATAAATTATATACTTTTGGAGTAAAGCAAGTACCGGTAAAAAAAGAAGATAAAGGTGCAGGTTTAGAATATAAACAATTTTTAGTTTTAGCTGAAGAATTAAATACCAGAAAAGCAACAGGTAATTATGCTAAAGAATTAATTGAAGAATATATGAATAAAGCTACAAAAGAACAATGGAATAATTGGTATCGTAGAATATTAATTAAAGATTTACGTTGTGGCGTAAGCGAAAAAACTATAAATTCTGTTTGTAAAAAAGAAGGTACTCCACAGTATAGTGTACCAGTTTTTACTTGTCAACTTTCGCATGATTCAGCAAACCATGAAGGTAAAGTAGTTGGTAAAAAGCAAATTGAAGTAAAATTAGATGGTGTTAGAGTATTAACTATTGTTAGAATTGACGGAACTGTAGAACAATTTAGTCGTAATGGTAAACAATTTCATAATTTTCAACATATTTGTGATGAAATAGCTACAGTTACAGCAAAGGGTCAGAACCCTTGGGGAGTTGATGTAGTACTCGATGGGGAAGTAATGAGTAATAATTTCCAAGATTTAATGAAACAAATTCATAGAAAATCAGAAGTAACAGCCCAAGATGCGGTATTACATTTATTTGATATTATACCTTTAGAAGAATTTTTAAATGGTGAGTGGAATAAACCACAATATGAACGTAGTGAAATGATTCAAAGTTGGTGTAATGCTAATAATTTAGAACATGTAGAAGCCTTAAGTTGGGAAAATGTTGATTTGTCTACAACTGAAGGACAGGATAGATTTTCAGAAATTAATAAACAGGCGGTTGCTGGCGGTTATGAAGGTATTATGATTAAGGATATTGATGCTTCTTATCAATGTAAACGTAGCCATGCATGGTTAAAAATGAAACCATTTATTGAAGTAACTCTTAAAGTAGTTAATATAGAAGAAGGTACCGGACGTAATGCAGGTAAGTTAGGTGCTTTAGTTTGTCACGGTATTGATGATGGTAAAGAGATTGAAGTTAATGTGGGATCAGGTTTAACAGACGCAATGAGAGATGATATATGGAAAACTTCTGATATTATTGGAGATTTAGTTGAAGTTAGAGCAGATGCTATTACAAAGAATCAAGATTCTGAAACATATAGTTTACGTTTTCCAAGATTTAAAGGATTTCGTAGTTGGTCTGAAAACCCGAGTGAGAAGATATGAATATACCAAAAAAACCAAAATTACGTAAGTTTTTTGAACTATTTAAAAAAGATAGTCCATTTAAACACCGTATTGAGAAAGATCGTACTAAGTATATTCGTAAACCAAAACATAAGAATGCTGACGATGATACCCAGTAAAAAAATAGGATAATAAAATGATATCAAAATGGGTTTTTTCTATAGTGTTTATTCTTTATACCTTTGCATTAGGTTTAAAATTTACTCTTGCAGATCACAATCAATATGAATATAAAATTATTGATTCAGCATCTGAACTTGTAGACATAGCTGAAAAACCTGTTATTAAAGTTAAAAATGTTTTAGTTCAAGATCCAGTAGCAGTTCCCCCTAAACCTGAAGATTTAGTAACAGCACTTTCAATTGATACTTTAGAAAGTGATGTTTTTTGTTTGGCACGAAACATTTATCATGAAGCCAGAAGCCAAGGAACTGCTGGTAGAATTGCAGTTGCTATGGTAACATTAAATAGAGTTGCAGATTTAAGATTTCCAGATAGTATTTGTGGAGTTGTAACGCAAGGTCCTCATCGCCCAAGTTGGAAAGATAAGGCAAGGCAAATTCCATTAAAGAATAGATGTCACTTTAGTTGGTATTGTGATGGTGCTAAAGATGATATTAAAGATCTTGTTAGGTATGCAGAAATTGAAGAATTATCTCGTGCTATAATTCTTAATTATGATAAGATTCGAGATATAACAGATGGTGCAACACATTATCATGCTTATTATGTTACACCAGAATGGGCGGCCACTAAAACAAAAACAACAGTAATAGAAGATCATCATTTTTATCGTTGGGAAAAACGAGAATTAGATTTACAACGAGAAAAAGAGCATTTCAAAAAATCATTAAAAATAATACTACAGAAAAAATAGTATACTCACCAATAAATAATTTGTAGTATGAAACGTATTTTATTAATTCCATTTTGTTTTTTATATCTCCATATCACCGGTTGTTCGATGATTGCGGTTAGTGCTGGTGCAACAACGGCAACAATTAATGCGGCCCAGATTGCAGATTACGCTAAAGTATTCACTGATTTTTTAAGTTTGGGTGTTTCTAATAAAACGGTTAATGACCATATTATAAGTCATATTACCGGATATGATTGTAAAACGACAAACATTTTAAAAGCCGATACATCTTATTGTGAAATAGATACCGCCGAATTTGATTTGGATAAACCAATGCAAGTATTACCAAATGGCGAATTATGGCAATTCCCATCACAGGATGAATCTAAATAATTGTTGACATTTTGATTTAATTACATTATAATTGTATTAATTAATTAAATCTGAGGTGTTAATGAACAGCAAGTACGAAATAGACGAACATGCAGTAATGACCATTTTATATGGTTCTATCCAAAAACTTTGTAATGATCGCAGTTATTATTATGAAGGAGTTTCTAAAGATTATTCTTATTTCACAGATGACGGTAAAGTTGCTATAATGAAATTTATGGAAACTGTTGCTCCTATGATTTTAGAAGTCGAAAAGAAAAAAATTGACGACCATGCTAAAGCACAAACAATGGAACAGTTACAAAAAGTTGACATTAAAGAAGCAGACCCTTTTTAGAATTCTTTATTTATACTAGTTTTATAACTTAGGTACAGGCCTATAAATATATTATATGTTTTACGGATTACTAACATTAGTAACTGCATTAACAATTAGTGCAGTCGCTATATATTATTCAGTAGCAGGACTCGTTGCAATATTTGCCGCCGCGGCAGTACCCATTATTATTATGGGTGGTTCACTCGAAATTGGTAAATTGGTTACTGCGGTATGGCTTCACCGTCACTGGGACAAAGCTAGATGGTGGTTGAAAACCTATCTGAGTATAGCCGTTGTAGTACTCATGTTTATTACCAGCATGGGTATTTTTGGTTTCCTATCTAAAGCTCATGTAGAACAGACCGCCGCAAGTATAGAATCTGTTGCACAGGTCGAAAAACTCGAAAAACAAATTGGTCGTGAAAATGCAATTATAGAAAGAGCCGAAGATCAAATTGTCAAAATAGAATCAAGTGGCTCGGGTGCAGATTCCAATATTCAATTACAGATAGATAAAGAACAAGAAAGAATAAATTCTGCTTACACACGAATTCAGCCCGCAATTGATGAGCAGAATGCCATTATTGCAGGTGGCGCCAAATTGTATCAAGATCAAATTGACAGGATTGATAAGAATCTTGAAAAATTACAAGAATATATTGATAACGGTGAAATTGAAAAAGCACAAGGCATGATCGGAACTAAAGCAGATGGTGATTATGGTCCTAAAACTGCTATCGCTTTTAAGGATTATGTTGACTCAAATCAATTTGATAGACTACAATTGGTTTATAAGATTGAAGATTTAGCAATAGATGGAACAGAAGTTGGTGCGGCAAGAGAAGAAATTAAAAGGTTAAGAGACTTAGCCCAACAACAAATTGATGATAGTAATAAATTAATAACAAGATTAAGAGCACAATTAGGAAAAGATCGTGTAGAAGATATTGATGCAATAATTGATGAACAGTATGAGAAAATTAAAGTAGCAAATACAAATATTGATACATATACCACAAAGAAATATGAAATAGAAGGAGTATATAGACAATTAGAGGCCGAAGTTGGTCCTATTAAGTATATTGCAGAATTTGTTTATGGTGAAGAAGCTACTAGAGACTTATTAGAAGAAGCAGTTCGTTGGGTTATAATAATTATTATATTTGTATTCGATCCATTAGCAGTATTATTATTGATTGCTAGTCAATATACATTTAGATATGTCAGGGAAGAGAAAGGTCGTATAGCATTGGATGATTTAATAGATTACTTGTATGCTTGGTTTCTTTCGCTTATTCCCGAAGCGCCGGAAATCAAACCTAGAAAAAAGCCTCTTCCGCCTCCAAAACCTAAAGCCCCGCCGGTTGAAAAACCTAGCGTTCCTGATGTTGTAGTACCACAAGAAGCCTTAGATGATGAAGATGATGTCTATTGGGATTCTGCTAAAAAAGAATGGAAAAAGAAACAACCAGAAGGCGAAACAATTAAACGGTATAAAAAGAAAAAATATCGTGGCGAAATTAATACTCTTCCTTGGGAAGAACAAGAATTTTTAAAAGAAATGGCGGTACCTGAAACAATACCAGAACATAAACACGTCACTGCCATACAAACTGATATAGATGAAGTATTAAAAGTTGTATCAGATGCAGAAGAAGCTGAAGCAAAGGCAAGTTTTGGAACAAATTTCCCAAGTGGACCACAAAAAGGGGAAATGTTCCTTAGGGTAGATACTTTACCTACTAAATTATATAAATTTAACGGGACCAAGTGGATTGAGATAGATAAAGATATGTCAGAGACTTATACATACAATCCAGCATACGTTAAATTCTTAGTTAATAAGATCAGTCAAGGAGAATATGATCCAGATTTATTAAGTGATGCTGAACAGGAACAGTTAAGGCGATACTTAAGAGAATCGGGTGATCAATGACAACTGAACCCATAACAGAAATTTGTAATTTTTGCGGTAAACATAAAAACCAAACCAGAAAACTAATTATTGGCGACCAGGTCGCAATATGTAATGAGTGTGTTGAGTTCTGTCAAACACTTTTAATAGAAGATCAAGAAGCCTTTGCCTTACCTGATATAGATTTAAACCCAATTTCAATAAAAAAATTCTTAGATTTGTATATTATTGCACAAGATGCCGCTAAAATAGTTGTTAGTGTAGCAATTTCTAATCATTATAAAAGAATTGATAAAAAAGTACCCCTGGAAATCGAAAAATCTAATATATTATGTATAGGACCAACCGGTTGTGGTAAAACTATGTTAGCTAGAACTATGGCAAAATACTTAAATGTTCCATTTGCTATTGCTGATGCTACTAGTATTACTGAATCGGGATATGTAGGTGATGATGTAGAAACATTAATACAACGATTACTAAATGCGGCAAATGGTGATATTAGTAAAGCAGAACATGGCATTGTTTTTATTGACGAGATTGATAAAATTTCACGTCGAAGTGAGTCAGCTAACATAACTAGAGATGTTAGCGGTGAAGGTGTACAACAAGCATTACTTAAAATTATAGAAGGAACAAATTCACGAGTTAATTTAACCGGTAATCGTAAACACCCAAGTGGAGAAATTAAAGAAGTTAATACTAAAAATATATTATTCATTGCTGGCGGAGCATTTATTGGTTTAGAAAAAATAATTGAAAAAAGATTAAATCACTCAACAATTGGTTTTGGTAGTCGTTTAGTTGAACCAAATAATAGTGCTTCATTAAAAGAAGTAAAACCAGATGATTTACAAAAATATGGATTAATACCAGAATTAATTGGGCGTTTTACAACAACAGTTGCATTAGATGAGCTCGATTCTACGGATTTGACCCACATATTAACTAATGTTAAGGATAATTTAATTGATCAATATAAATATCTTTTCCAAATAGACGATGTACAGCTCGAAATCACAGAAGATGCAATAGAACGTATAGTTACACGCACACAAGAGTTAAAAACAGGTGCTAGAGGGTTACATAATGAACTTGAACGCACTTTAATGCCTCATATGTATAATATCTATGATTATAAAGAAAAAGGAATTAAGAATTTACTTATTAATAATGAACAGGTCGATAACCCAGAGGTTCTAACTAAACAAGAAGGAGCAAAATGATATATAAAAGACCAGAAAGAACGCCAGGACCAATAAAATTACAAGGAAGAAGTGTAGTAGTACATGAAAGGATGCCGGTAGACAAGGCATTACGCAAACTTAAAAAGAAGTTACAGACTGATAACTTAATGAATGAGTTAAGAGATAGACAATATTACATTAAACCTACTCAGAGACGTAAAATGGCTAAAGCCGCCGCTAGAAAACGCACATTAAAGTACGTTGAAAGTCAAAAATTACCAAAAAAACTTGATTATTAATTACATTAGTGCTATAATGAGTCATAAATAAAATTGTAAGGTGCCTAATTGAAGGACTTTACAATAAAACTTGCTTAATATAAGGAGAATGAAATGACATTAAGAACCCCCATTCTGGGCATAGACCTAGGAACCACGAATAGCTGTGTTGCTATTCTCGAACAAAACAAATCCAGAGTTATTGAAAATGCAGAAGGGTCTCGTACGACCCCAAGTTATGTAGCTTATACGGATAAAGAAACATTAGTTGGCGTTTCAGCCAAAAGACAAGCCTCTACTAACCCAAATAATACAATATATGCTGTTAAACGTCTAATTGGAAGAAAATTTGATGAAAAACAGGTACAAGAAGATATTAAACTTATGCCATATAAGATTGTAAAGAATAGTAATGGAGATGCATGGGTTAAAGTAGATAACGACAGTATGGCACCACCACAAGTTTCCGCAGAAATACTTCGTAAAATGAAAAAAACTGCTGAAGATTATCTTGGTCAAACAGTAACAGAAGCTGTTATTACCGTACCGGCATATTTTAACGATTCACAACGACAAGCAACAAAAGATGCTGGTCAAATAGCCGGACTTGATGTTAAACGTATTATCAATGAGCCAACAGCGGCCGCATTAGCATTTGGTTGTGATAAAGATGATAAAAAAGATCGTAAAATTGCTGTTTATGATTTAGGTGGCGGTACTTTTGATATCTCAATTATTGAAATTAGTGATGTTGATGGAGAAAAACAATTTGAAGTCCTTGCTACTAATGGAGATACCTTCTTAGGTGGTGAAGATTTTGATCAAATACTGATGGATTACTTAGTTTCTGAGTTCAAAAAAGAACAGGCAGTAGATTTAACAGGTGATGTATTAGCATTACAACGATTAAAAGAAGGTGCAGAAAAAGCAAAAATTGAATTGTCGTCAAGTGAACAAACAGAAATCAATTTACCTTACATAACTGCTGATTCAAGTGGACCAAAACACTTAAATGTTAAATTAACTCGTGCTAAGTTTGAATCTTTAGTAGAGAAGTTAATTGAACGTAGTATTAAACCATGTAAAATTGCAATTAAAGATGCAAAAGTTGCTTTAAAAGACATCAACGATGTTATTTTAGTTGGTGGGCAAACACGTATGCCTAAAGTACAAGAAGCAGTTAAAAAATACTTTGGTAAAGAACCTAGAAAGGACGTTAATCCTGATGAGGCTGTTGCAGTTGGTGCGGCAACCCAGGGTGCAGTACTATCTGGCGATAAAACAGATGTTTTATTATTAGATGTTACACCACTTTCATTAGGTATTGAAACAGTCGGTGGCGTAATGACTAAGTTAATTCAGAAGAATACTACTATTCCTACTAAGCATAGTCAGGTATTCTCAACAGCAGAAGATAACCAACCTGCTGTAACTATTAATGTTGGTCAAGGCGAAAGAGATTTAATGCAATATAATAAGTTATTAGGTAATTTTAACCTTGAAGGTATTGCTCCAGCACCAAGAGGCATACCACAAATCGAAGTTACACTAGACATTGATGCTAATGGTATTTTACATGTTTCAGCCAAAGATAAAAACACAGGCAAAGAAAATAAAATTACCATTAAAGCAAATAGTGGACTAAGTGAAAACGAAATTAACGACATGATTAAAGATGCAGAAGCTAATGCCGACGAAGATAAAAAGGTTGTTGAATTAGTTACTGCACGTAATATGGCTGATGCTCATGCTCATAGTATTAAAAAGGAACTTGATAATCACAAGGATTCTTTAAGTGAAGATGAGTGTAAAAACATAGAAACTGCAATAGAAAACATTGAAAATTCTATTAAAGGTGATGATGTTGATGCCATTAATCAAGCTCTTACTGATAGCGGAGAACCATGTAAGGTATTATATGAAAAAGCATCAGAAACAGCAAACGAACCTTCAGAAAATGCAGAAAATACAGATGATGTAGTGGATGCTGAATTCACTGAAGACAAGCAGGATGCCTAAGGGGTCCTGAAACACACTCGCTTAATATAAGGAGAGACAAATGACAAAACTTACAACATTGGACTTATCACCATTCCTAAGAAACTCTATAGGATTAGATAGTCTATTCGATAATTTAGTTGGTCGAGCAGATATGGAAAGAGGCCAAAATTATCCACCATATAATATAATTAAAAAAGATGATAATAATTATATTGTTGAAATTGCAATCGCTGGTTTTAATGACGGTGATATTGATGTTACTTTGCATAACGGTCAATTACAAGTTTCCGGAGAAAAAAGTACAATAGAAGCTGAAGGTGTACATGTACATCAAGGAATCGGCACTAGAAAATTTATTCGTACTTTTGCTCTAAGTGAATTCATTGAAGTTGACTCTGCAGAGGCTCAGAACGGAATTCTTACTATACATTTAAAAAGAAATGTTCCAGAAGCAATGAAGCCAAAGTCTATTGCAATTAGTTACAAATAATATTATAATTAACATTAGTAAATAAATACAACAAGAGGGTGTAAAGCCCTCTTATTAACTTTAACTTTATAATAAAAAGGAAATAATATGAGTGGCAGTAGTATTGATGTTAAATCTAAAATTAAACCTAACCTTTCGATTTCGGAACCACCTCTCTATAGAGTAATTTATGTTAACGATGAAAAGACTACTATGGAGTTTGTTGTTTCAAGTCTAATAGAATTTTTTGAATATACATCAGAAACTGCTGAAACTATTACAGTAGATATTCATGAAAAAGGGTCAGCTATTGTAGCTTTATTACCTTATGAAATTGCCGAACAAAAAGGTATTGAGGTTACCCTTAGTGCTCGTTCAAATGGATTTCCTTTAACTATTAAGATAGAGCCCGAATTACCTTAGGGTAATAAACATCAATGTGTCCCGCTCTGGGATTACTAACAAATCTAATTCCATCAATAGTTTCATTGATAGCATGAGGGTAATGACCAAAGCACCAAGTTTTTACTTTCTTTTCTGTATCAAAATTTAAACAACTAGTAATCATAGAACTACCCATAAGATTCATTTTAGTTGATTTTGTTAATTCTATATCGTGGTTGATTAAATTTACTAAAGGTACAGTATTAGAAACTATTATAATTTCTTTAACATCTTTATGAGATTGTAATTTTCTTATTGTATTTTCGAGATATTTAGTATCACTGTAAGCATAACAGGCTAATTTTAACATTGATGGCCTATCTATTTTCCATTCATCAATTAAGAATTGTTCAACTTGTTCAATTGCAATATTACTGTTAAAATCGTATGACCACCAACCATTCACTAATACAATAGCTACATTGTTTAACATAACTACTTGGTTATTACCATATACCACATTTTTGAGATTGGGTATATACGTTTCAAGTTCTTTATATGATTCTTTTAAATCTACTATTTCACGTTTCATGTCTTCGGGACCATCAATAAAAAAGACCTGTTTATATTGTCTTCCGAGATGCTGAAGTGTTTCTAATAATATAGTACGATCCGAAGAAATATTTCCAGCTACAAGACAAAAAAGACTGGTAGGTTTCCCAATCCAATCAAAGGATTCTTCGTTTAGATTTAGGTCGGAAATTAAATCAATTGTAAATTGCATAATAAGTATTTACGCATAGGAGAGACAATGAATATAATATTACAGAATCAACTTACAGAAGAAATACAAGAAAAATATATTCTATTAGAATTAGATACTTTTCAATTTACAGGTGATGATAAGCCTGTTAAATCTTTTTGTGTTATTGAAAATGCTCATGTGCAATTACCTGATTATCCACAATTAGAGAGTATACAAGATCTTCATCGAAACATGATTAAAAATTACCAAATAAAAAATTGGAAATTTGTAGAAGATGCTCTTGAACATTTGGTTGGAAAATTTAAGGGAGAAGTAGATTCATTTTATCATGTAATTAATGAACGTATTAAAAAATATAAAATTGATGATGAAGATGATATATCAAAATATAATCCACCTGATGATTGGACTTATGTTATTAAGAAATTTTAGTATCAAAGGCACCGAAAAGGCCTATTTTGGTGAAAAGTGTTTCCTAGGACACGATTTCTCTTGACAAATCTTCGGTTTTCATGTATAGTGTATAATTACAGTTGTAGTAAGAAGTAAAATTTAACTGTATATAGGAGTAAGTAACATGAAATGGGAAACACCAGCTTATGAAGACATGCGTCTAGGGTTTGAAGTGACGCTTTACATAATGAACAAATAAGAAATAAGAATTACTAGTTCTAAAAAATAAAGCGGTTTCGATCGCTTTCTTTTTGACTTGAGTTTCTGCACCTAAAATGGTTGACAAAAATGGTATACAATGTTATTATAATATAATGTCAAATGTAATCGATTTTGATAAAAGATTTCATAAACTAAGAGCATTGAGCGAACATGCACGTGACCCTAAAAATGATGTAACATATAATAAAATTTCACATAAAAGAACAATAACTAAATGTTGTTTAGATGGGTGTGATAATTTACTGACACATTACAAAGGTCCCGGTTCAATGACATTATGTAGAGAACATCAACTTCTATTAAGAGAATATGGCGGCCATGGAAGAATGGATCGTAAATATACTTTTTGGAAAAAAGATTATTGTGAAGACTGTGGTCGTCATCCAATAACTGATAATAAACAAATTAGAAAATTAAAAGAACCAATTAGAACAATAGTAGGAATGATGATGCTTAGTGTAGACCATATAGAAGCTGGTGACCGGTCTAGCGATAAATACACTAATTCCAATAATATTAATCATAAGGATAATTGTAAAACAGTATGCGACGAGTGTCATAAATTAAAAACATATCTGACCGGAGATCATTGGAGTAATTCTTTTCATGGAGAGAAATAATGTTAAAATTAGGTACCTGGAAATGGATAGGTTCTTGGACCATTGTCATTGCAGTTTTTGCCAGAGCAGTAGGAATACACCCATTTCCTATAATTGATTATATATTATCTCTTATCGGAACGATTCTAATGTTATATGTTGCAGTAAAAGAAAATGACAGACAATATGTATTATTGTGTGTAGCAATTTTAATTCCATTAATAATAGGAATAATAAGACTTGTACTATGAAAACACTCGCGGTAATTATTAGTGGTATTCACTCTGGTGTGAATAAAATAGGTTTAGCAGAAGAAATACAAGAACAACTTGGTGCTAATTGTACATACAAGTATTTTGATCCTTGTCTTAATGTAAATAAACCCGAAACAAATAATTATATAACCATGGGGCAAATAAACGAACAGGTTATAAAAAAAGAACGTCGTGGAGATTATTTAGGTGCTACAGTTCAAGTCTTTCCACATATTACAGAAAGAATACGTCAATTTTTAACAGATGCCGAGACCGAGAATGTTATTGCTGTTATTGGTGGTAATTTAGGCGATATAGAAAATGTTATTGCTATTGAAGCCATTCGTGAATTAAATACAATCATTGATATAAAAATTATTATGTATGCACCAGTTGTTTATTTAAAAGTTGTTGGTGAATTAAAAACTAAACCAGTACAACATGCGGTTAAAGAAGCTATGAAAGCTGGTATTCACCCTCATGCTTTATGTCTTATGTGTGATAAAGAGCCCCAAGAAGAAGAAATAAAAAAGATTGAATTGTTTACAGCGGTTCCTAAAGCTAATATTGTTTGGCATGATACAACAGACTTAACAGAATGTGCTAAAGAACTTATTGAAGTGATTTATTGTTGATTGCGGCTTTTAATTTCTATACCTAGTATCACCGCTAAATGATCTACAAATTCTCTCTCTTTTCCAGCATTAGCGTATGAATCAATTATTTGTAATAACATTAATTGATTAAATTCTCCAAGTGTTATATCGTAATTTTCACAGAAGTCTTCTGTTATTTGACTTAGTTCATTGGATAATTGTTCAAAAGGTTCTCTGTCAATCATATTTGTATTTAATTGAATTTTTGTTTTATTGGAAATTATTGAATACTCATAAATGAAGGCGTCCTTGCCATACACCTGGGCATCCTTGCACAAATATTTACAAGGACGTTTTTAAAACTTAACTGCGTATATTTAGGTTAGAGGCGGTTAAAAAGGGATAGTTTATCAGGGTATTTTTAAAGCGTTCGGGGTCGCATTCTTTTAATTTATTTAAGGTATCAATGGCCCATGCGGCATCATGTTCTCCAAATTTATTTGTTTTGTGAACATTATTCATTAAGTGATTTACAAACCACCAGGTGCCACTGAAGATATCATTTTCTTGTGCTTTAAATGCCATTTTAAAATTATTAGCATATTCGTTTAATATATAATTTTCAAATTCGTCACTAAAGAAATGTTTTTGATTATGCTCACATATAGCAATACATTTTTCATAAAGAGAGGCATATTCAGTTCGGGTAAGTCCTGCGATATATTTTACAATTTTTAAAACAGCATCCATTCGCTCTTCGCTATCTAAAATTTTATCATAACTTTCGTCCCAACAATCACTAAATGTTTTAAAACCATATCTGCGTAAAGTTCTTAAACTATAAGCACCAGATAGCATAATAAAAGGATTGCCTACAGCTATAGGTTGAAATGTTTTTTCTGTTAAATGCACTTTACTAGAATCAAAGACTGTTTCACAAACAATACTAATTCCTGTAGTATTAAAATCATCGAGATTAATATTTGCACTAGCATGACTGTCTATTTGTTCTTCAGGAAAATAGTTTTCTAATTCTTTATTACGTACAATCCATTTTAAATTTTCTGGAACAAATGTATGATAATCATGTTCGTTATCGGTGCAATGAAAATTATGTTTTATACAATGATGTATATCTTCTTGTACAATTTTTTCAATAAATTTAAGTCTATATTCTCTAGAACCGGTCCAGGATCTTGCATATAAAAGAAAACGTTTTGGATTAATTGCTTTTTCTATACTTGGCTTGGATTCATGTTTTATGTGTCTATACCAGTCTCGACTAATTAATCCATGATAAAAAACATATACCGGTATAAATTCATCACTTAATTCAGCAATATCTTTTGAATTTAATTCACTATGGACAATAATTGGTTTATAAATTCCACCAAATGCTACACGACTTGCAAATGTTTTATCGGTGGTTAAATTTAAAAAGTATTCGAGTATATCTACATCAGTTGATTTATATTCATTAGTCGGGGCTATTCTATCTAGTTTTTTATAGCCAACTATATAATGTGCCCACAACGTCGTTGGCTTTTGATATCGCGACTGGGTCCCTAAGGGATATATGCTGTTGTTATAGTATTCGATATATTGTTCTTTCCAAGCACAGATAGCATCGTAACTAACTGGTTCTTGATCATTCATTAATACAAAAGAATAGTTATACCCGTTTTCTTTGCGTTGTTGATGCTTTTCGTAAAGATCAAGATTTTTATATTCCCTGGTACCGTGCGGCAGATAAGTAATCATGTCATAGTATCTATCTTCAAGATAGGTTTGATTGGTCCATTTGTAGAAACTATCAACGGAGAACATATGGTTATTAACATCTCATTTATTGGTTTAGGAAAACTTGGTTTAGATTGTGCTGAATCATTTGCAACAAAATATCAAGTAGTCGGTTATGATATTTACCCAAAATTAAGTGATACTGTTAAATTTTGCAATACTATTGAAGAGGCAATTAATTATAGTAATTGGATTTTTATAGCAGTACCTACTCCACATGATGAAAAATATGGTGGTTCTGTTCCAAGTAGTCATTTAGAACCAAAAGATTTTAGTTATGATGATGTTAAAGTTGTATTAGATCAAATTAATGTACATGCTAAAGGACCAAAGAATGTGGTGTTAATATCAACAGTATTACCAGGAACTATACGAAAACAATTACAACCATTATTAAGTGATGAACATACATTAATATATAATCCTTATTTAATTGCTATGGGTTCAGTAAAATGGGATATGGTAAACCCAGAGATGGTCATTATAGGCACAGAGAATGATGATTCTAAAAAAGCGTATGAACTAATTAACATTTATAAACCATTAATGGAAAATAATCCACGATATGAACAAGGTACCTGGGAAGAAGCTGAAGCAATTAAAATTTTTTATAATACCTTTATTAGTGCTAAGATTGGTTTAGTAAATATGATTCAAGATTTTGCAGAAAGAATAGGTCACATGAATGTTGATGTAGTTACTAATGCTTTAGCAAAATCAGATATGCGTATTATGGGACCAAAGTATATGACAGCAGGAATGGGGGATTCGGGTGCATGTCACCCCCGAGATAATATTGCATTACGTTGGTTGGCAAAAGAATATTGTATTGGTTATGATATATTTGATACAATTATGTATGCAAGAGAAAGACAAGCACAAAATCTAGCAGGATATTTAATTCATTTATCTCATGAATATGATCTTCCAATTATTATACACGGCAAGGCTTATAAACCTGATGTTCCATATACCATAGGTAGTTATAGTTCATTAGTCGGACATTTTATTGAAGAGGCTAACTGGACTTTTTCATATGCAGATCCATTAACCGGTGATAATATTGATGAAGCCAAAGCAGTTATTTTAATAGCACATAACAGAGAAATTACATACGGGTATGCATCATTGTCTGATAATCCAAAGGAATTTAAAATAGATAATTTTTATTTTAAAGTATTACCAGGATCTCATGTTGTTGACCCATGGAGGAGGATGGAATCTAATGAAACATATACCGTTCATCACTACGGCAATACAAGATAAATGGTCTTCGGGCTATTCTATTGAAAATTCTTGGGGGACAAAACACCGAGAACTTAATTATCTTGGACCAAAACCGTTTAATGACCCTATAGCAGTAAAAGAATGGCGTGACGCCGGACATAGATATGAAAAATATACAGGAGTCATGTTAGATTACCGAGATGGTATACCTAGTTGGGCTTTAGAAATAGGAAATCATTTTGGATTACAGAATACAGGTGTTAGTTTATATAAAATGACAACAGGCACAATATTACCTAATCATCAAGATAGATATGTAAGATATAAAGAGGTTTATAATTCAGATTTAAATGATGTTATGCGGGTAGTTGTGTTTTTAGAAGATTGGCAAAGTGGTCATTATTATGAAATAGATAGTGTACCAGTAGTAAACTGGCATGCTGGTGATTGTGTTGCTTGGGTTAATGATGTTCCCCATATGGCGGCTAATATTGGCGACGCAGATAGATATACTATGCAAATTACAGGTACAATTTAAATATTGCATATTCATACTCATAACGAATGGTCAGAATTACAGTCAGTGGTGGTAGGAACAGCGACCAATGCCAATTGGCCTAGTAAGGATATAGCCTTTCAAAAACAAAAAACCAGTTGGACAAAAACTCCCATTCCTAGTGGTCCTGTTTTAGATAAGATTATTAATGAAACTAACGAAGATTTAGAAGAATTATGCCAGACTTTGTCTACTTTTGGTGTTGAGATATTTAGGCCTAAAGATTTAAATTATCAAAAATTAGATACAATGTCGGGTTATAACCCTAGAGATAGATTATTAGTAATAGGCGATAGAGTATTTGATGTTAATATGCGTTTTTCGTGTAGGCAACATGAAATAGAGGCATATGACTTTATTCCAAATATAGAATCTATAGATGATAACCTTGCTATATTTGATGCGGCAAATGTTTGTAGGATAGGTAAAGATTTACTTTATTTGGTTAGCGAATCAGGAACTAGAGAAGGCGGCGAGTGGTTACGTAATACTTTTGAAGAAGAATATAATGTACATATTCTAGATAATATCTATGATGGTGTACATATTGATAGTACCATTACAGTATTAAATGATCATACAGTTTTATTAAATGCATCAAGAATTAATAAAGATAATCTTCCTAAAATATTTAAAGATTGGAATTGTATTTTTATTAATGATTGTGTACCAATTGACTTTTATGAATATCCTTATGCAAGTAAATGGCTAGGTATGAATATGTTTAGTATTAATTCAAAAACAGTAGTTGTTGATAAAAATCAAAAAGAAATAATTAAAATATTAGAAAAGAATAATTTTACAGTAATTCCATTACAACTTAGACATTCAAGAACACTTGGTGGCGGATTTCATTGTGTAACTTTAGATTTATGGAGAGAGGATTTTATTAATGGTTAAACCATACTTATTAAGTAAAGATAAACCGTTAAGTTTGATTCAAGAGTTTGAAGAAAAGTTAGCACAATATACGCAGGCACCTTATGCTATTATGACAGATTGTTGTACGCATGCCCTTGAATTATGTTTACGTTATGAACAGATTAAAACAACAGAGTTTACTGCATATACCTATATTAGTATACCGATGTTAATGCATAAGTTAGATATTAAGTACAGTTATATAGATGAACAATGGGATGGTGAATACAATTTTTATGGAACAAAAATTTGGGATAGTGCTAGATTATTTAAACCTGGTATGTATCGTAAAGGACAAATGCAATGTTTAAGTTTTGGTAGATCTAAACCCTTAGATATTAATGGTGGTGGTGCCATATTATTAGATGATGAAGAAGCATATAATATTATTCTTAAACAAAGATATGATGGTAGGGATCTTACTATATATCCATGGGAAAAGCAGGTCTTGTTTAATGTAGGTTATCATTATCGTCCAACAATTGAACAAGCAGAAGATGCTCTTTTTAAATTAAGTTATGGTATATTTGATGAAGGATCGCAAAACGCCAGTTATCCAGATTTACAAAAAATAAATATTATTGCATAAAGTAGTAAATACGATTAATGATTGTACAATGGATTAGAAAATGTTGGGCTTGGAAATGGGATTTTATTAGAAAATACCCAATTTGGAGTATGTGGTTAGCATGGATTGAAGGCATTGTTATAGGTCTTTTAATATATCATTTCTTCTTTGCAGATGTATGGGTAGTTATGTTATCACCAGCCGAACAGTTTGCAGAAGAAGTAACATTTCATTAGGAGAATAATAATGTTAGGATGGTTAAAGAAGTTATTGAATACAGATGTACTAACTGAAGCAAGTAAATCACTACCAAAGCATTCGGTAGATGAGCTTAAATTGTTATCGAAAGAAGACTTAGAAAAGCATGGACGTAAATTTGGTATTGAAATAGATCGACGATTTAATAAAGGTCAGCTTATTAAGGAAGTTCTAAAAGCACAAAGACGTTGTAGTTAATAGTAGTAGTTTATGAATATTGCCTGGGTCCTTAGTCAATCTATTACTTTAAAAGATGCATCTATAGATCCCAAAGTAATGGGGGATATAGGACCAATTTGGGGGACCTGGGAAAGTTGGAAAGAATTTCAGACAGATAACGTTATTTCAACAAATATTGAATTAAGTCAACAATTGGTCGAAAAAGCATTTCACGCAGTATGTAATCTTTGGGTTGATGAACAACATTTTGAATATATAGGTTCACCAAAGAAGGTACATACATTCAAACATAATATTAAAGGACACTTTGGTCCTGCCGGTAAAAATTTTACCCCTGCTAATATTATTAATCTTGAATTAGCAAGTCGAGCATATGATCTTTTGGTTGTCGTTGGGTTTGATATTTATACTCCACATTCAAGAACTGATTTAGCAGTAGACGGAAGAGAAGTAAGAGATTCTAAGCATCGATATTTAATGCAATTAATAAAAATTATTAAAAAAAATCCAAACGTTCAATATGTTTTTGCTGATGTGGTCCCATGCAAAAATGTTTACAAACCATTTAAACAATTAGAAAATTTTACTGTCGATTCTAATGATAATGTTGTAAAATTCTTAACCCAGTCATAATTTTTGGTTAAAAGTTATACCCTCAATTTCTATCGTTATATATACATTTATTGAGCAGATAAATAATGAGGTAGACTACTCAAATTATAATATACCTTACAGGAGAACATGTACATGCAAAAGGTAATAATTATAGCGTTATTGACGCTAATAACTACAGTCGCGAATGCGGAAGTTTCGGGTAATGTTGCATTATCCACAGACTATATGTATCGTGGACAGTCACAAACTGGTAATACACCATCTATTTCAGGTGGAATTGATTACGGGCTAGGTGATAACATATACGTTGGTGCTTGGTCATCAAACGTAGATTTTGGAAACAACGTAACTCAAGAAATTGACTTATATGGTGGATACACCGGCAAATTAGCAGGTGGACTTTCATATGATGTTGGTGCATTGTATTATTTGTATCCAGGAGCCGCTGACGGAACCAGTTTCGATTTTTGGGAAGGTTCTGTAGGGCTAGACTATACAGTATCAGATAGGATTGACATGGGTGTTAAGGCAAGTTTCACACCTGAATGGCAAAGCGATTCTGGTAAAGGTTACAATCTAGAAGGCACCGGTTCGTACAAACTAAGTGATAAGATTTCAGTTTGGGGAACCGCAGGAAGACAGTTAGTTGAAAAAGAAGCTACATGGGGAACACCGGATTGGAATTATTATTCCGTTGGTGCAACTTATATGGTTGGTAATCTAGCAGTTTCCGCATCATGGGTTGATACCGATCTTAAAGTATCAGAATGTTTTAGTGGTACTAATGTATGTGAAGGTCGAGCAATGCTAACAGTGGGGACGAGTTTCTAGTTTTTAAAATTTAAAGTTAAAGATTTAGAACGAAAAAGCCCATTTTTAAATGGGCTTTTTTATTTTATACTACTAGTAGTTTAAATCACACCAAAAATTGGTAAATATTAAGGTAAAAGTGTGAATTAGTTCACACTTTTAAAGAAAAAGAATAATTATGAAAACAATAATGGCATTATTATTATCATTATTTTTAATTACTGGATTTTCATACAGTGATGATATTCTGGATGAAAGAAATGAGTACAGAATGTATTATTTGGAATCTGATAATTTTAGATTAATTAAAAATGAGCCTGATGATAGTGATGAAGAATTTGATTTTCATAATAAAAAAGATTTATACCCACCAAATGACTCACCAAATCAAGGTCAACTTAGAGAAAAGCCAGATGTAGATTTAAACGATACAAATGCAAATTTTCAAATACTTCATATGTGTGTCTGGACCGCTGATACTGCACAGTCATTACAAATTGGGCGAAAGAATCATCCTGAATACAATGAATGGGAATCTAGGAAAATAGTACAACAGATTTTAAGACAAGATAAGGCAAATGCAATATTAATTAAAGCAATATTAGTAGTTTTTGATGATCTTTGGCTAACTTTTCCTGATACAATGTCTTCAAGCCGTGTATTTTTTGAAACTTATAATGCTTGTGTAAAAAAATCTCGAAAAATAAAGGAAGAAATTGAAAAAGATGAAACCATTTATATGTAGGTACTTAACCACGTAGTTATCTTCTATATTTGACGGATTAAGTACTATATGACGAAATACTTCATTTTTTACATGTTGGCTATGAGTGATGGTTCTTTGATTAAACACGAAAGAACAGATATTTATTTCGATACGCTACAAGAATGTAAAATTTACGCAGAATCCCCAAAAAATCTCGATTATATGACGAAGGAATTTGTCAAGATTGAGGATAAGCAAGGTTCTGGTATTAATTCAGTATTTCCGAGCTGTGATCAGGCCACGGAACTATAAAAATCAATAACTTATAGATCTTTAAAAATCAACTACTTACAATTTTTTTTCTTTTCCCTTATTTTTCAATAACTTAGCCGTAAATTTTCGGTTGACTTTTCGGTTATCTTCCTCTATAATGTATTATACAAACTAAGAAATTAGGTGAAATAATGCAAAAACAACTAGATAAATTAATCCAAGATATTAAAGATTCTTATGCAGGTAGACGTGCCGGTGAATGGACTGACACGAAGAAGAAAGTTTATGCAGATATGACAAAGGATTTTAATGATAATCTTGAAGTAAAACAAGGTAACAAATACCTTAAAATTGTTAGTAAACAATATGGAGTTTGGGGTTTTATTGTTAATACTGATAAAGATAAAAAGTTTAATAAGGGTGATATTTTAAAAGCGGCTGGTTATAATGCTCCGGCAAGAAACCAAGCACGTGGTAATATCCTTACTGGTTATAATCCAACCACCCATCTTTTTTGGACTGGTCCAGCATATTTGCGTTGAGTTTAACTCATAAATTAGGAGAAGACAGTGATACAACAAAATCTTAAATATTTAACTGAAATCCAATTAGATAATGCTCTTAGATATATGAATGGGTTTAAAAATCCAAATTTTAACGTCTACCATTTTGGTGAAATGTTAAGAGATGTATTCGGGTATGATAGAGCACAGGCCAAAGAGGCTTTTCTGTATTGGGCAAAATCTAAAGAATCGTGAAGATTAAAAAAGGTAAGAAATATCAAGTCGTTGAAAGCCTTTCCAGTGTTATATGGAATTTGGTTATTTTTGCGACGTTAATTGTATTGGCTATTGCCACAATTATGATACTTGCTGTAGTATTGTTGTAGAAAAACAACAATTTCGGTAAATTTTCGGTTGACTTTTGGTAAGGAATAATCTATAATGTATTTTATGAAAGTGATATTAACAATATTTTTAATGGTTACATTGATTGGTTGTAAACATGCATACCGATCAGATACGGTGCCAGGTCATATAGCTATGATGCCGACTGATTGTGCTAATTTTGCGGCAATTGATCAATGGTTATTAGAAAAATCATTATTGTCTAAAGGATATACACAATCAAGAGAGGAATATAATTATGCGAAAAGTGTTCACAAAACAGCTCTTTGGAACCTTCGTTATACTTGTAATAATGTTGTCAGCCGTTAAGCAATCATATGCTAACGTTCCGATGTCATATTATGATTTAGATCATTTTGTTATAGATTGTTCTAAGAAAAGAGAACAGGTTGCATTTTTACAAAGTATGTTGTCAACAGATAGCGAAAGAAGAAATGCAAGATTTATGAATGCTTTAACACCTTGGACAGTTATTACTGATAGAACAGGTAGAGCAAGACAAAAATACGTTGGAAATGGACAATACAATTGGGTAATAAAACAAAGTTTATATGATCTAAATGGTTGTCCTTAGGTAGAGCAAGACAAATGGATAATAAGACAAAAATTACATATTCTAAATACTCACTGCTTCTAGGCATAGGTTTAAGTGTATCAGCTCTTGCAGATTGTAATATCGAAGAGTTGATTGAACAACAAACCACAGCAATAGTTGAAGCGAAGAGAAATATAGACGTAAATGTTTCGCGTTTAGAAAATGGTAATAAAATATGTTTAGTTGAATTTGAAGCTAAAATAGATGGTGAATGGCATGGTGCATATGGCGACCATGAATGGAGTGGTCATATGCCCGATTCACAGATGTGCGATATTGCAGATCAAAAAGCTACAAAAAATGTTGTAAAAAGTTTGGGATCAATTTTTAGTTCTGAGGAAACTGTTGTTTGTAATGAAGCATCAGAATCAAAACTTAAGAATATAAAAGTTGGTACAACAGGAACTTTAGATCAATTTAGACCAGATGGGTCACGTCCAGGTTATTTTTACTATAACGGTACTCAGTGTTTTTGGTTTAAAGATGTAGAGTGGAAGTCTAACGACATTAGCAATTTCAAAGGCATTGCCTGCGAAATGGGTGGGAATGGAAGTATTCACAGCAAGAGTAGAGTTGTTGTGGTTGATAAGTTCTAACCATAATGTCATAATTTAATATGTGTAGAGAGGTGTAGGTTATGTTTAAATTGTTTGGTGCAATTATTATGTTGGCGTTTTTAGTTGGTTGTGGTACAACCAAAATGCAAAAAGCCGCTAACGAACACGACGCCCGTCAAATGGAAGCCGTTGAGCAAACCATTGCTGATGCTCCTAAGTGGTATACGAAAGTACCTGAAAGTTCTCCGAACTTTATGTTTATAGCGGGTACTGGTAGTAGTCGTAATTTAACATTGGCTCGTGATAAAGCCGTTCTTGATGCTGAAAAACAGTTAGCTAATCAGATTGATGCTTTGGTTAGTTCAAGAATGAAGGAATATGTTCGAGAAGTTGGTGCTAATTCGCCAATAACTATTTCTGATAACGAGTCAGTTACTAAGAAATTAATACTTGAAGCTAATATTGCTGGGTATGCTATGAATAAAACCATAGTAGTACCAGAAGGTAAGTATTACAGATGGTATGTACTGTTAGAATATCCAGTAGGTGAAGCTAACGTTCTTAGAACTATTAAAGAAACCGAAAAACATCTTAGAGCGTTTAGCGGTGATAAAAACAAAGCGTTTGATGAATTGCAAATAGAAATAGATGCAGATCGTCTAACGAATAATGAGGTCACGGTAGGTCAAGTTGAAAAGCAATTTGCTAACGAATAGCATCCACTGGTAGTCATCGCACCAGCAATAAGTGGATTTTGCGATAATTGATAAAGTGTTACCTCGGCCCGTTATGATCATGTAGCGGGCTTTTTAATTTCGATCCCTTCGTCTAGCCAGGTAAGGACCCCAGATTTTCATTCTGGTAACAGCGGTTCAAATCCGCTAGGGATCACCATCTTCAGATAAATACAGTCATAATGCGATATTATGAATTTAAATTAACAGAAACCGATTTATCAGGTAAGGATAATGCTAAATATTTTCCGGTGGTAAATCAATTTTTACAGCAAGGTAAAGAATTACAAATTGGAAAAAAAGATCCATTGCAAATTCTTAAGCCTGATCCCAACCAGGTTATAAAATCAAGAGATGATGTTATTAAAGGAACTATTGATGGCGAACCTGTCGAAATTAAGGCAGTTCATATACATAAATCTCCAGAAATAAAAGCTATGTTTACAGGGCAAGATCCTAAAAAGTCGCTTGGGAATAAAGGTAATGTTGCTGAAGGTATACTTGGTGCCGCAACATTCACAAGACTTATAAAACGCCCAGGTGTAGACATTACTGTACAAGATGTTTTCAAGACAATAAATGAATTGCCAGAAACTAATCAAGGACATTTAATTAAAGATGTTAAAGAAGTCGAAGTTGATATTACTGATTGGTTTGAATTAAAAATACGCCTTCATAAAGAATCTTATGCAAATTTAAAAAATACCGAATTACTTTTAGAAAAAATGCCAAAAGAAATCGGGAGTATTGTTGCGTATGTTAATGATGCTTTAAAGAGGTATGGTGATTGGTTTGAGAAAAATGCTAGGCCCGATTCTATTAAGATTATTAGTGATGGTGTAAGTGATGAAAAAGGGACCAAAACAGATGTTCAAATGATTTATAAAGACGCAAATGGTAAAAGAGTAGTCAAACATTTTGATCTTAGTGTAAAAACAGGTACCACGCAACAAATAGGGCAAGTTGGTTATGGTGGTGCAAAAAAGAGTGAAGAAGAAAAATTTGAAATACTTAGAGTAATGTTCTCTAGGTTCGGAATTGATGTGAGTGCGGCTAAACAGCCGTTCTTAAAAAGTGAATCAACTATGGAAGGTTACGGATTAGTTTATACATTCGCTAATGAATTATTCAAAGAGAAACTCATTGGTGAAGATAGTGAAAAGGAATTCTTAAAAAAATTCGTTGATGGAATTAAATATTTTGCAACTCTAAATGATGAAAGAATTAAATTAGTACAATTTACCCAAAAAGGTTTTTATGTTTTAGATTTTAAACGTCTAAATGATTTATATAACCTAGAAAAACTTGATCTAGACTCTCAATATAAAACAGGAGTCTCAGCTGACAAAACGGTTATTCCTAGTATCCAAATATATGATAAGAAATCAGGATCAAAACTATTAGGAATTCGAGTTTATAGAAGTCGAGGTTATATTAGAAACCTAATCGAAAAAGGCCCACTACTTGTACAATTGACCAAAGCAAGAGGGTCTATCTAAATCTCTTGCATTCCTGATTGAATTACTATATAATATATATAGTTTATAAATTAAGGAGCTCTCATGCCAAATTTAGTACCCATTGTTATTGAAAAAACCGGCCAAGGTGAACGTAGTTACGACATATATAGTAGGTTGCTTAAAGACCGAATTGTAATGTTGGACAGTGAAGTCACCAGTCAATCTGCTAGTTTAATTGTAGCTCAAATGTTATTCTTAGAGGCAGAAAATCCAGATCAAGACATTTTATTTTATATTAATTCACCAGGTGGTAGTGTTACTGCTGGCATGAGCATTTACGATACCATGCAATATATTAAACCAGATATTAGTACGATTGTAATGGGTCAAGCGGCTTCAATGGGTTCGCTATTAGCCTGTGCAGGAGAGCCCTCAAAACGCCTTATACTACCACATTCAAGACATATGATACATCAACCCTTGGGTGGTGCAAGCGGACAGGCTACAGACGTGGAGATTCAAGCTAAGGAACTTTTACGTTGGAAGGAAGTATTAATTGATATTGTAGCTAACCATACTGGTCAAAACCGTGATCTAATTGCCGAATCAATGGAACGAGATAATTATATGACTGCTGAAGAAAGTGTGGACGCTGGTTTAGCAGATAAAGTAGTAGAAAATAGAGAATGATAGTGATTCGTGATTTAGCAGAAGAAGAAGCAAAACGAGTAGCCAATAAAATAGTAGATAAAGGAGAAATTGATCATACGGCACTAAGATTTTGGTTGGCAGGAGCCCACGAAAAAATTTTAAAACTAGAAACCAAGGTCAAAATTGCGAATTTTAATTTCTGGGTAATAGTATTTTTTCTTTTTATCTTACCCACCCTAATACGTATACTAAAATGAGTTTCGAAAGAACGTTCTGTTCTAGTCCTTGGTACCACATGAGAATTACACCTACAGGACATTTCCAGTTCTGTAGGAATCAAACCAAAACAATAGATAAGAATTTTAAGGAGATTGCTAATTCACCTACTATAATGGATAGTAGCCCAATTGATTTTTTTCAAAATACAATGTCGGGGTATCGTAAAAAAATATTAGATGGCGAAGTATTAGACGAATGTAAAGATTGTTATTTACAAGAAGAACACAAACAGGTTAGTGGTAGACAACGACAATCATTAAAAACAGGAATCTCAATAGATCAATTTGAAAAAACATTGGTCTCTAGTCCAATTTTTGAAAAATTTAAACAATCTATGGATAATGGATATACTGATTTATTACCAATAGATTGGCAAATAGATCTCGGTAATCAATGTAATGGAAGATGTGTGTATTGTACACCATATTATAGTTCAAGTTTAGCCAATGAATTTAAAAAAATTGGGTTAATAAAAGAAGTACCCCCTAAAGCCTGGACTGAAAACGAAGAAGCCGTTGATCGGTTTGTTGATATTCTTAAAAATACTCCAAAATTGTGTTATTTACATTTTTTAGGTGGCGAAACAATTACTATGCCGTCATTTAAAAAAATATTAAAGGCATTAGTAAAAACAGAAGTTTGCGATAATGTTAGTATTGGACTTACAACAAACCTTACGGTATGGGATCAGGAAATTGCAGATTTACTTAGCCAATTTAAAGAAATAAATTTAGGATTAAGTGTTGAATGTTTTACAGAACTAAATGATTATTTACGGTATCCAAGTAAGATTAATGAAGTAAAAGCAACTATTGAACGTTGGTTAATTCATAGTAGTGAAAATAAAAATAGTTGGTTAATTTCGTTGCGAGTAACCGCCACTTGTTTATCCATTTTACATTTAGATACAGTATATGAATATGCCTATAACAATGATATAGGTGTTGAAAGTTGTAACTTTTTAACCGAACCAAAATTTATGAGAATTAGTGTATTACCACCAGAGATAAGAAAAATGGCTATTAATAGATTATCTTTTTGGATTGCAAGTAAAGAAATTTTTAAAAATGATAAACAAATTGTTAATGTTAGAAACCCAAGTACTATTAAACAAGCGGTACTTCAAGATGCTCATAGTTATTTAAATTATTTAGAAAATCAACCCGATGAATCATCAGAATTAAATAATTTAATTATATATTTAAAGAAATTAGAGCTAAGTAGAAATAACTCAATATTGGATTATCTACCAGAATATGAAAAACTTTTCCGAGATACTGGATACAACTTATAATATCACTGTTAATCTTCGTTTAGAACCAGTTTATAAACAGGAGCCGCCAATAGTTTGCGTAACCTGGAATACAGACATTCATCATAAAATAACTGAGTATGAGGACACACAAATTTTAATGGATGCCGAACCTTTACGTGAGCCTAAAGATTGGACAATGGAATTACCTATTTTAGATACGTGTTGTTTAAGGATTTCTTTAATGGGCAAAATTGATAATCTTGATCCTACAACTGGTATTGAGATTAAGCATTTAACTTTTGATGATTTTAATATTTTACCACAATATACTCATTATTCTACATATAAAAATGACCGTAATTATATAGAGCCGGTGGGTCATTTAGGATTTAATGGTACCTGGGAAGTACTTATTCCTATTCCTTTTTATCGATGGAGACACGAAATCACTGGAAGTGGTTGGTTATTATACCAAAATAGTTGACATTTTACCTGAATTATAGCATAATGTGTATATGCTTTTTAAAAGCATATTTGTAGAATACTTCCTAGGAGGAATTAATAATGCAAGTAAATTTAAACAAAGTTAAAGGCCAGAATGCCTTTTTGGAACGTCACCTTCGTGGCACCACACGTATTTTATCTGTACCACAGGCGATTAATAATTATGGGATCATGAAACTTTCAGCCCGTATTTGTGAACTTCGTCAAAATGGTTTACAGGTAAGAACTTTGAGGAATTCGACTGGTAATTGTGCTTATCGTATCTCTAGCAGAGATGTTAACGGTTCACGTGCTCGTCTTTATAACTCATAAGTTTATAACTTTCAAGTAGTTTAAAAGGGCCTATTATTGGCCCTTTTTTATGGTATATGAAGAACTTGACATTTAGGTAAATTTTATGTATAATATGTGTATATTAATAATTTATAAAATAGTGGGTTAAATACAATATGATCGAATTTATAATAGGTGCAGTTTGTGGTGTATTTGGATTCATGCTTTTAATGGAATGGTTAGCTTCAAAGCATGATGAATTTGTAAGACGCGGCAGTGATTTTCAATATTCTAATCGTGAAGATATTGGAAACCTTGTAGGTAAAGTTATCAGAGAAAATACCATAATGATGAGAGTTGAGTTTGATAAAGCAACCAAATTATATTTTTGTTATGATAGTACAACAAATCATTATGTATGTCAAGGTCATAATTTAAAAGAAATACAAAAAGCATTTAAATTAAGATATCCCTCAAAACTAGGACATATATTATTAAAATATAATCATTTCTTTTCAAAAGAAGAATGGTCTAATCAAGATGAATGGCATCACCATATAGCAGACGATTGTAAAGGAATAAAATATCTTGATGCTTTAGAAGACGCTTTAAAAGAATCTAAAATACAAAATAAAGAAAAAGAAAAATGACACATGATGCTGTTTTAGTTACCGGCGGATTTGACCCACTTCATTCGGGTCATATAGATTATTTTACTGCGGCAAAAATGCTTGGTGATAAATTAATAGTTGGTGTTAATAGTGATGAATGGTTAGCTAGGAAAAAAGGTCATTCATTTATGCCAATTGAAGAAAGGATGGCTATAATAAAATCTCTTCGAGTAGTAGATAGCGTAATATTGTTTGATGATAGTGATGATACCGCATGTGATGCTATACTGGAGATGATTCATCAAATTGAATTTGATGGCAATATAATCTTTGCTAATGGTGGAGATAGAACAGATAAGAATATACCAGAAATGGAAAAATATAAAGATAATGATAGAGTAAAATTTGAATTTGGTGTAGGTGGAAATAAAAAGAATTCATCTAGTTGGATATTAAAAGACTGGAAAAACCCAAAAGAGGCAAGACCCTGGGGTTATTATAGAGTATTACATGAGGCAAGTAATATTAAGGTTAAAGAACTTACTGTAGATCCCGGTAAAAAGTTATCAATGCAACGTCACAAAGATCGTGCAGAATATTGGATGGTAAGTGAAGGCGATGGAACTTTAATTAGAATGAATGAAGAAAATTATAATAGAATTAAGATAGGATTATTTAAACACAAAGGCATCACAATTAAACCAGGTGATTGGCATCAATTATGCAATTTTAGTAAAAGACCATTAAGAGTAATTGAGATACAATATGGTGTAAGATGTGATGAAGAAGATATAGAAAGATTAGAATGAGGTAGGTGAAGTTGTGAATAATGAAGATAAAGAAAGATTATTTTGGGAATTTGGTTGTATCATCAATGATCTTCAAAAAAGTAAGTGTTTAAAACAAGCCATAGAATATGTCACTATGGAGAATGATGAATTTAAAGAAATAATGAATAATCGTGTTCATATTAAAGTCGATCGCATTAAAAAGAGTATTCGAGTATGAAAGTTGTTGATAAAAAGATTGAAAAAGTAAAAACTGAATTTGGGTTCCATCCTGGAAAAAATTATAAAGGTCTAAAGTCTTTAGAACTTCGTAAATTAGTAATTTCCAAAAAACAATATTCAAAGTTTTTAAAACATTATACATTTTCTGCACTTCAAGGATTACCTATTGGCCCAGCTTTTTGTAATTACTTTGATGTAGATGATTTTATTTTACTGGATTCAGGGAACGATAATACGTATATTAAAGAATATATTGAAAAAATTTATGTTGAACCAGTTAAATGATCCTTTACAAATTCAGATAGATCTCACCGGTCATGTATGTAACACTTGGCCTGGATTTTATGTTGCAATCGACAGACAACAAATATATAATGGTTTTATTAGAACTCGCCAGTCTATTAAATTAGAGGTTGAGAGTCCTTCGCCAGAATTTATATTTTCTATCGGAATGGAAGATAAAAAATTTGGTCAAGAAAATATATGGGATACAAAAGTCGATAAGTTTAATAAAATTATTGAAGATAAAAAGATTGAAATACATGATATTAAATTTAATGATGTTAGCATATTAGATATTTTACGAAAAAACCCGTATCAAATTAAATTTACAGATCAACAAAAGAAAGAAGAAGTGCCAAACCCATTATATCTTGATAATGAAATATGTTACAATGGTGCATGGCGTTGTGATGTATCTTTGCCTATTTATAATTGGATTATTGTTAAGAAATTTAAACAGGATATACAACCTGGAATTAGTGAATTTAGTGATTATTCAAAATTATTTCATTATAGCAAGGAAGAAAAGATAATTAAAGAAATAAAGGAACTTTTAAAATTATAATGCAAAATTTATTAATTGCAGTACCACAACTCGAAATACACAGACCACCGATTAGTATTGCGGCTGTTGCTAGTAGTATTAAAAAAGCAGGATTTAATATTGATTGTCTTGATTTAAATATTGATTTTTTCCATTACGTTGGTAAAGAAATGTATTATGAATTTGAACAGGTATGGGAACAATCACGTGAAGAAACTAAACAAGAAAAAGAAATAATTGAAAAATTTCTATTTAATGAAGTATTACCAAAACTTATTAATATTGATAGGTTAATGATTAGTGTATTTGGTAGAAATTCTACGGTGTTTACGCAGTACTTAACATCATTTATAAAAAAACACAAACCAGAAATAGAAATAATTTTGGGCGGACAAGGTTGTTTTACGACAAAAATTGCCGATAATGATAAACGTGATTTTAGTGAATATATGTTAGAAATGGGTAATTGTGATCATGTTATTTACGGCGAGGGCGAAAAAGCTATTATAGAGTTCTTAAATGGAAATATTAGTTATCCAGGAATAGATAATAGTATGAATCACACACAGGTAATAGATCTTAATACTATTCCGTTTCCTGATTATAGTTATTTTGATTTGGACAGGTATCAATATTTAGATGGCAAAAAAGAAATTTTTATTATAGGAAGTCGTGGGTGTGTAAGAAAATGTACATATTGTGATGTGGCTAGATATTGGCCAAAATATAGATGGCGTGATGGTGACAATATTGCTGATGAATTAATAATGAATTATGAAAAATTTGGTGTTAATCATTTTTATTTTACCGATAGTTTAGTTAATGGTAGTTTAAAGGCTTTTCGTGGTATGTGTAAAAAATTAGCAGAATACAACAATACACATAAAGCGGGATTTAATTGGAGAGGCCAGTTTATTTTTAGACCTACGAAACAAGTTTCGCCTGAACATTTTGATATGATTAAAGAGGCTGGTGGCGATAGTTTTTATGTTGGTATAGAAACTGGTAGTGATAAAGTAAGATATGAAATGGATAAGAAATTTACTAATGATGATATTGATTATCATCTTGAGCAATTTGAGAGAACCAAACTAAAGTGTTTCTTTTTAATGATTACGGGTTATTTAACAGAAACCATAAAAGATCATAATGATACATTAGCAATGTTTAAGCGTTGGCAAAAATATGTTGCAACAGGAACAATAACTGGCGTCGATGTATCCCCCGCACTTTTATTTTTACCAGGATCACCTTTAGAAAGAATGATAGAAAGTCATCAAGTTGAATTTATAAGAAATGGTAGAGATGCTATAGGTAATGAAACACCACACCCTCAAATGTGGGAATCAAAATTAAACCCAGATCTTACAATTAAAGAAAGAATTAGAAGAAGAATTGAAGTAAACGAAGAGGCTATAAAATATATGTGGCCCATGTGGCGTGGGCCTCAACGAATGAAGTCGGTACTTAATTTAACTAAAATGTATTTAAACGATGATACGGTAGTTATTGATGATGATCAATTTGAGCGGACATAAATGAAAAGTTATAATATAAAATACTCCGTTAAAAGAAACTGTAAAGGATGCGGAGATAATGATAAAACTTATTTTATGGTTCTTGATACTGAAGTTCAGGCAGAGTCTGAAGATGATGCCCGTCGCGAGTTTTTGCGAACGCATGATGTTAAAGAAATCAAAAATATTTTTGAGCTCTAATATAGCGAAATTTTGACTTCTCAGATAAGTACCAGTGTCCAACAAGAATTTGTAAAAAATTCTAAAATCAAAAATTAATATAGGGGTCACTAACAATGAAAATTGGCGTCACTGGTGCTAAGGTTGTGGAATTTAATGATGTATGGAGAATAATTTATAAAGAGCAAGTAGTTGGAGAATTAAAAGATAAGGGTGTCGCCCTTGCAATAGCACTAGATTCAGAAGAGTTAAATGATCGTTTAGATAAAGTCCAAGAAAAATCCCCCATAGTTGTAGCCAAGCCCGAAGAAGCCGCCTAATGAATGAAAAATGGCAAAAGATGTGGGATATAATCAAGCATATATTTGTCATTGGAATGTTATTAGCCCCAGCCTTTTTATTAACCTATCTACAATTACGTAAGTAAATCAATAACTTACAATATCATATTAATCAATAACCTACAAAAAATGTAAAAAATCTTGTAACCTCTTGATTTTATTAGGGATCTTCCTATAAAAAGAGGTTGACATTTCGGTAAAATTCGCCTATAATATACGTATAGAAAGTAAAAAATTGCATGAAAAAATGGGGAATGAAATGATGAAAGGTATAACAGACAAACAGATGGAAATGGTGGCTCTTTATATGTCACAGATGACTGATCAGCAGTTAGATGATGTCACCGCAATACATAAAAGATCACGCCAAGCACTTAATCATAGAGCCATAAAATTAGCACAACTTGGCGATACCGTTACATTTACCAGTGGTTCAAAAGGTAATCCAGTAATCAAAGGGAAGATTATTAAAAAAGCAAACAAAAATCTTACAGTAAAGGAAATTGATGGTTTTGGTAGAACTTATAGAGTTCCGGCTGGAATGGTAGAGTTTACTTCATGATTATCAGAAAAACATTTGGTCCATTTAAAAGAAAAGTTATCACTACTGATGATGGCAAAAAAGAGCTAGGCTATATCCAACCACCGCTTACTAAAGCAGACCGAGGTTATGCATTGACCAACAGAATAGGTCATCACTGGAAACAAGATAATGATATAACAAGAGCTTTCAATATGAACTCTTGGCAACCCTTTAAATCATTTCCTACTTTGAAAGATGCTATTGCCGAAGCTAAAAAGATTTTTAAGGACTTTTAAGATGATAAAAAAATTAACATATTGGGTTGCTCACGATACAAATGGTTACAGTACACCAGATACTATTCGTGAAAAATCCAAGAAGAAAGTTCAAGAAAGATTAAAACAATTAACAGAAGAACAACAATACTATTATTGTAAACCTAAAAGAGTATTTGTGTTCTATGATAACCCACTTGATTTATTAAAACAGATGTCTGATGAAAGTAATTGTTGGTGGGAAAATCATGAGAATGAAAACATTTTAATGAATAAATGGTTAGAAGAAAATTCTTCGGTGAACATATGATGAAAAAAATAATTGGTTTTGTTGCGTATTCAGGAATTTGGATTACTTTAATATTAAACCCATTACATTGGCGTTTAACCTTAATGCCATTAAAAAAGAATACGCTTAATGCAAAATTTTATGAATATAATCTCCAAATTTTATGTTTGGGCATTCATATTGTAGTTGATGATGGTAATTGGGATGAAAGCATAATAGAATGAATGTAAAATACTCAGTTAGAAGAGCTTGGTTCAAAGACCAATATGTGGTTAGTGATGATTTTGGTAAAAAAATGGTTGACTTTTTGGCAAAATTGTGGTATAATGTTATTAGAAAATAAGGTTTAGGAGAGTAGAAATGGTTAATTTTATATTAGGATTGTTTTTAGGAATAGCAGTTAGTACAGTTGGCTTTAGTACAGTTGCAGAATGGGCCGATGTAGGTTTAGCTAAAACTAAAACTTTTATCCAAGAAAAAGCAAATGAGAATCCAGAAGTAGCTTTTAATGGTTCGAGCATTGAAGAAGCTTCTAGACAGTTTGTATCAAAAGTTGATACAGGTGTACCCGTTACTGATCTTAGTAAATAAGATCGGTAATTTAGTGTAAGTAAATAAAATCCTTTAAAGGAGAGTAGAAATGACAAGTAAGACCTTTACTATTGTAGGTACCAGTCTTTTAAATGGGATAACTAAAGTTCGTTTTGCGAATGATTTAGTTACTCGTTTTAAGATGTTACAAAAAACTGGTCATGTAGATATTAATTTATATGAATTACCAGAGCCAATGACAAAGCCTGAAGCATGTCAATGGTTAAGTGAACAAGAACAATTTGTTGGTTTTAATGCTGATCAGCAATACGCGGTTGTTAGTCGTATTGAAGAATATGCAAAGAAAGCTACCAAAGAAGTTAAGATTTCACTTGAAGAAATAGCAGATCGTCCAACCGTTGATACTGTAAGAGAGCCAGAAGTAGCTTAAAAAGTATTAATACGGCGTTTAACGCTATAAATAAAGTACTATGAAAGATTTATTTAGTATTGAACAAATGGCGGAAGAAAGTGTTAAAAAAATAATGCTTGATATCGTCAAAATACTTCATAAACATGGTATAGAAGATCCCTCCGTAGGTGCAGTAATGCGCCTAGTAGGGATCCCCACTAATGTAGCGGAACTTTGGGAACGATATTATCTAAGTTTAGATGAAAACGGTAAATTAAGTGTTTCGATGAAACTGTCAGAGGACGGTGATGAAAAACACGACCTTTCTCTTTCCTTACCAGAAAAATATTCTAAAAAAACCATACATTAGAAGTACAAAGGAGAATTATAGTGAGTACTCACAATGAAATAGAAGAACAGATGCAGACGTATCTTGTAGAACATGCTAAATTTGAAGAAAAAGGTATTAAGGCTTCATCAACCCGTGCCCGTAAAGCATTAGGGGCTCTTATGAAGTTATCTAAGACACGTCGAGCTGAAATTCAAGAAAAGAAAAACTCTATGTAAGATGTCACTCAATAAAAGGATTTATGGCTAAAGAAAAAGGAATTTTAGTTACAGGAAGAGTTATAGACGTATTACCCAATGCAATGTTCAAAGTCGAGCTAGACAAGACTAAGCATGTTGTACTTGGGTATTTGTCTGGAAAAATTAAAAAGTTTAAAATTAAGGTTTTGTTAGGTGACAATGTTGACATCGAACTAAGTCCTTATGATTTGTCAAAAGGTCGTATCACCCACCGTAACTAGTGATAACTAAGACTATGTATGATATAATTTTTTGTACTTTGCCTGTTGGGTGGGTACATACCTTATACCCCGCTCCAGCAATACTTAAAGGTGTCTGCAATCAATACGGTTTTAAATCTTTTACAAAGGATTTTAATCTAGAACTTTATAAATTATGTGATAGAGATGAATCAAAATATAAAGAAATCCAAAATTATTTTATAGGGCCTCGGTATGTATTATCTAAAGAACAACAACATATTTTAGATCAATGGTACAAGAATCAAATTGATTTTTTTAAAAATAATCCAACAAAACATATTGGAATTAGTATTTTTTCTGTTTGTACACATAAAGCAACAATAGAATTTATAAACCTTTTAAAACAAAATAATATCCAGGCTAAAATTATTGCGGGTGGTCGCGGTGCGAAAACCCCAATTTGGTCGACGGTTGCTGGTGATTTAAAAATTGATAAAACAATTGATTTTGGTGATGCTTTATTAAATGCAAGGTTAATTGATAAATTGGTAATTGGCGATGGAGAGGAAGGAATCATAGATGCTTTACAAGGGCAAATTATAAGAAAAGAATATTATTTAGATAATTTTAATTATCCCATTCCAGATTATTCAAATTATGAATTTGAAAATTATAATTTCCCAGATGATATTGCTTTTCCTATAACAGGTAGTAGAGGTTGTGTAAGAAATTGTGATTTTTGTGATATTAGAGCACATTTTGGTAGATATAAATTTAGATCGGGTATTGATGTTGCAAATGAAATGATACATATAGCAGAAACACTTGGATATAAAAAATTTGAATTTACAGATAGTCTTGTTAATGGTAGTTTAAAAACTTTTGAAGAATTTATGACTATAATTGCAGAGTATAATAATAAAAATCCTGGAAGAAAATTAACCTGGCATGGACAATATATTTGTAGACCAGAAAAGCAACAAAAAGAAAGAGTTTATAAATTAATAGCTGAATCAGGCGGAGAAGGATTATCAATTGGTGCTGAGAGTGGTAGTAATCATGTACTTGAACATATGAATAAAAAAACTACAGTTGAATCATTATTTGCTGAGTTACGTATGTTTGAAAAATATAATATTACCTGTGTTCTTCAAACATTTTTAGGGCACTGGAGTGAGACATTTAATGATTTTGTTGAGCATTGTGAGATGTTTGTTAATCTTTTACCTTATGTACATTCAGGAACAATTTCTTATTTTACACTCGGTGAGCCATTTGGTTTATATGAAGGAACACCTTCATATGAACATAGAGATAAAAATCAACTTGTTTTTGCTAAAGAGAATATGAATGAAATATGGTTATCTAAAAAGAATCCTGACAATACATTAAAAGAAAGAATTTATAGACGATTAATCATGGAAAAATTAGCGGGCAAATTAAATTTACCAATAAAAGGTCAAGGATCATATTTTATTTTTACAAAATTAAATACTATCATTACCACTCAAAGAGATATAATTAATGATTTTTATGAAAAGCAAATTTAATAATGCCGAAAAGGCCTATAACAATTTTGATAATTTCTGGTCTGGATTAATTGCTGAGAAAACAATAGAAATTAATTTACAGGTTGAAAGTGACTATGTAAACATAAAACCGCAATTTATAATAGAAATTGATAATACTAGATATTATAATAAGGAATTAGATACTGGTATTCATAATATTAATATATCTAGTGTAGTAACTAATAAAGAACACATAGATTTAAAAATGAGTATGCAAGGAAAAGACAAATACGCTACAATTATAGACAATGATGACAATATAGTGCAAGATACCTGTATTAAAATTATAAGTTTTGATATTAACAAAGAACATTTAATGTTAGATCCGGACTTTTTATATGAATTTTTAAAAAATTATAACAATGATACCAAAAAAGAGATTGACGTTTCTTTAGGATGGTGGTATAATAGTACACTAAGTATGCATATTGAATTACCATTTAATAAATGGTATTCTGAAAACGCTCGCCGAAATTTCAATATTGAGCATTGGGAAGACTCGTACGGTTTGAATGAGGCCGAGCTTATAAAAAATTTAGGGAAATTGAAAAGATGAATATAGAATTAACGGATAATGCAATTAAAAAAATTAGTGAATTAGCAGACGAAGAAGAAGAAACTGTTTACCTTCGTGTGTTTATACAAGGTGGTGGTTGTTCAGGAATGCAATATGGATTTACCTTTGACACAGATATTGAAAGTAGTGATTGGACCTTTGAGGCTGGAAATACTCAGGTTTTAGTGGATGCTACAAGTGGACAATACTTAGATGGTGCTGAAATAGATTATATAGAAGAATTAAGAGGTAGTCAATTTGTTATTAAAAACCCTAATGCTCAAACTAAATGTGGTTGTGGTAGTTCTTTTGGAATATAAACTATGTATTTAATAGCCGGACCTTGTCAAATTGAAGATCGTGATATGATGATTCGCACGGCTGAAACATTAGTGAAAGATGCTGATATATATCATCAGGATTTATATTTTAAATCAAGTTTTGATAAAGCAAATAGAACTAGTGCCAATGGAATACGTGGACCAGGGTTAGAAGAAGGTTTACGCATACTTGAAGAAATTAGAGAAACATTTGGAGTATCAATTCTTACAGATGTACATGAAACATGTCAGGTTAATGAAGTTGCTGATGTTGCAGATGTTATACAAATTCCAGCATTTCTTTGTAGACAAACAGATTTAATACAGGCTGTATCAGATAGTCATTGTATAATAAATGTTAAAAAAGGACAATTTTTAGCACCATGGGACATTGGCGGAATATTATCTAAAACAGGCACAGAGGATGTTTGGATTACGGAACGTGGTAGTAGTTTTGGATATAATAATTTGGTTGTAGATTTTACAGGTATACAATATATGCGTTCAAATTTTGATGTTCCAATTATATTTGATGCAACTCATTCTGTACAAAAACCTGGTGGCCTTGGTACTAGTTCCGGCGGTAATAGACAATATGTACAGGGTTTAATTAGAGCTGTATGTGCTCAAGGCATTGATGGAATATTCATAGAAATACACCCAGACCCTGATAATGCTCCAAGCGATGGTGCCAATTCATTACATTTAAAAGAGTTTCCATCTATTTTATCTTCTATAAGAGTGTACGGGGATAACGGCAACGGCCATTAGTCCATATTTTATCTAATAACCAAAATAGATAAATACGTATATGGCAGATTCATCAGCAAAACCAATTTGGGTTACTACAGCCGGCGATCTTGGTACGGTACCAGAAAATGAATTTTATCAATTAACTTTAGAAGCAATTGATGATATTCGAGGAACCGATGCTGATCTTAAATTTAAAGTTATTGCTGGTTCCTTACCAGCAGGTGTACAAGTTACTACACAAGGCGTTCTTGCAGGTGTTCCGCAAGGTTCTTTAAGTGTGCAAGGTGTACCACAAGAAGTTGATGATAATACAAAATCAGAATTTACAGTTAGAGCATATAACGAACTAAACGGTTCTCAAAATCGAGTTGCTGATAGAACATTTAATATAACAATAACAGGAGCAGATGCACCTGTATGGGTAACTACATCTAGTGATATTGGAAATCATTATGATGGTGCAAACATATCATATCAATTAGAGGTAACAGATTCTGATCCTAGTAGTGTTGTAGAATTTAGTTTATTAACCGGAACATTACCGCCTGGCGTTACTTTATCTACTACTGGTCTTTTAAGTGGAGTTATTTTACCTAGTGATGACCTACCTGGCGATGCTACTGCAGGCTTTGATGCTACCGGAACAAATTTTGACGAATTTCCAATGGATTTCAGCAGTAAAGGTTCAAGTAAGAATTTTCAATTTACAATTGAAGCATCTGATGGAAGATTCGCGGCCATACAAGAATTTACTATGTTTGTATTCAGTAAAGATGATCTTACAGCTGATTCAGCGGACATATTAGCTGACGAAACAGATGTAACCGTAGATACACATACAGCAAGAACACCAGTTTTAATAACACCAGCTGGTGATATTGGAACATACAGACATGATAATTATTTTGCATTTCAGTTTGAAGGTTTTGATGCAGATGGTGATCCTTTTGAATTTGCATTAACTAGTGGTGCGGCAACGTCATTCGATGCTGATGGTGTTGGATTTGACGCTACTGGTGTTGGATTTGATAGAATAAGTTTAGATTTGCCACCTGGTTTAATATTAGATCAAGATACAGGATTCTTATATGGCATTATACCCGCGGCCGGGTTAACAGAAACGGTATATACATTTGGCGTTGTGGTTAAAAAACAATCTGGTGTACGTGAAGATTCATCCGAAGAACTTGGAGAAGTTAGCAGTCCTCTTACTTTTTATACTATGACAGTAATAGGAGGTATTGATAGCGAAATTACTTGGATAACAGATGCAACATTGCCTAATATTAATAACGGTGATATTAGTCAAATGACGATAGAAGCTACAACAGCATCTGGTGCAGAGTTACAATATCAAATAGCATCAATTAGTCCAACCGGTTCTACTGTAAATGGTATGCCAGATACAGTAAGTGGTAATAATAAATTGCCACAAGGTTTAGAATTAATGGGTAGCGGTAACATTGTAGGTCAATGTAGTTTCCAAATGTTTGAAGTTGATACAGGAACGACTACATTTGATGAAGAAATTGCTACAAGACGTAATATTGATCCAACAATATTTGATAGAACATTTACATTTACGGTTAATGCATATAATAATGATGCGAAAATTTCAGTATTTAAAGAATTTACTTTATATGTGGAATTAACATATAAAGAACCATATCAAAGAGTTTATATTAAATGTATGCCAGAGCAAACAGATAGAGATCTTTTATTACAGTTAATTGATAATAACGATATTTTCCAAGAAGATTTAATATATCGTGCCGACGATCCAAATTTTGGAGTTAGTGAAGATATTATATATGATCACGCATATGGTATTAAGGTTAGAGGACTTGCTGATTATGTTACGGCAATGCAGTATAATCATTATCATAAAAAATTAACAGTAGGTTCGGTTAAGGTGGCACAGGCATTAGATTCCAGTAATAATGTAATATACGAAGTTGTTTATGCTGAAGTAAAGGATGATTTAGTTAATAGTGACGGTGAAAGTATTGGATTAAGTGTTATTCGTACTCCTTTCTTAGAAGATTTCCTTCAAGAACCAAGTATTGACGCGGCAAAACGAGCATCAAGTACTGTTACTACTGCTGATACAACAGGTTTAACTTGTGATATTAGTTTTGAAAGAGATGTAACCGAAACTGCAGACTCTGTTGCTGTTCTTGCAGATAATACAAGTATATTGGCAGATGTAGGATTAGCAGATAATGATGATGGCTCTTCAATTACTATAGATCTTTCTGAGATTGATACAGTTTATCCAAATTCATTAGAAAACATGAGAACAAGAATTATTGATAAAATGGGTCAATTTGCTAAAGTATTACCAGATTGGATGAAATCAAAACAAACCAATGGACAGGTTCTTGGATTTACTCCAGCATGGGTAATTGCATATACCCCTCCAGGTAAAGGTGCTGAATTAAAATATAATATTGATACAAAATTTACTGGAAAATTAAACACTATAGATTTTTATGCAGATCGTTATACTCTTGATAATTCACATACACAATTTTGGGATACCGCAACATTAAAATGGCTTAAGGGCGACATGAGTACATTCGACAAATTTAGTAATCATAATAAAACATTTGTTGGTAATGTAGATTTTGCAACAGAATTAGGTTTTTCAGATATTCATAATGCAACTTTAGCTGAAGTAACCGCATTAGGTGGTTTTGATGGAACTGATACTATCACTAATGCAACAACAATGACAGGAAAAACTATATTATTCCAAAATCATAATAGTTATGGTGGAGATGATGGCTCAACACCGTCTTACGATGAAGCATTTACTAGAGAATACTTATTTGATAGTTCGTCTGAACTTATTCCAGGACCAGATCAAATACGTGAAGATTCATCAACTACTTGGAATGAGCGAATGGCAATATATACAATTACTGTAGATGCGACAACTAATAGAATTTCATTAGAATTAACAACATTAACATCTGATGGTGATTATGTAGAAATACAAGATGGTACAAAGTATGGTGCATCATTATTATTCTTTCCAGAATTTGTAAGAAATGGGCAATTTTATGTGGAATGGACTTTCTTACAATTAAGTTTAACTGATGAGCAAACCAATTTTGATGGTGGATCTTGTAGATTTATTAATAATAAAGACACAAGAACAAATGATGATAGTAAAGATTCATATGTGTTATATCCGAAACATACTATTAGAGGAAATACGGACTATATAACATTATAGGATAAATATATTAAAGAACAGGATTAATTTAAATGGCTTCAAATATAAACCCAAATAATATCGACACTACATACCCGGTAGCAGGTCAAGATAACGATTCACAAGGATTTCGTGATAATTTCACGAATATTAAAACTAATTTTACAGAAGCTCAAACCGAACTTGGCGATTTGCAGAGTAAGGTAATTTTAAAATCAGCATTAACTGGTACTACATTAGATAATGATTTTGATGGTGCTATAGTTGCTGATGCTAAAATTCAAGGCTTCAGAGAAACTGTAAACGCTTTAGGTAGTGTAACTGGTGCTAATACTCTTAATTATAATTCAGGGCATTACCATACATTAACTACAACCGGTTCAGTTACTTTAGCTTTTTCAAACCTTCCAGCAACAGCCAATCATGCGTGGTTAAGGCTTGCTGTAACAGTTGGTAGTGTAGCACATACATTAACCTTACCTAGTGTTGTTTCACAAGGCACAGGTGGTATACAAGGTATATCAGGACAGGTTATTACTTTTGCCGCAACGGGTACATACATTTTTGAATTTACAACATCAGACGGTGGTACAACCGTTCATGTAGAAGAACTTACAAGACCAAGAGCAACATATACTAATCCAATATTATTGGCATCAAGTGAAGATTTAGCGGCCTCTGGTGCGGCTTCGCTTGCAACAACGGCTAGTTACTTTTCAACTGCCGCAGGTGAAACAGCAACATTAGCGGCTGGTACTGATGGACAAATTAAAACCTTTATGATGGCCGCTGATAGTGGCGCTATGGTAATTACGGTTACTAATGCTGGATGGAAATCATCTGGTACAGGTACTATTACTTTTGATGATATTGGTGATGGTTGTACATTACAGTATGTTAATTCAAAATGGTATGCAATTGGTGTTAATGGCGTAGCTTTCGGATAAAATTACTTGACAATGACTTCTACATGTTATATAATACATGTAGGAGTTTTTTTATGATTGAACAACCAGGAATTGGGGCTGAACACCCATTATTAGAAACGCTAAAAGACAAGACAATGGAAGAAATCCAGTCTACAATTAGTGATTTAAATAAAAAATTATCATTTGCGAGCCGAACTGGAAATGCAGATGTAGTTAATCAACTACAATTGGTTTTAAATTCATATCATGAAGCATATCGTTTAAAATTGGAAGAAACCAATAAAAAAGGTAATGCTGATAAATTTACAGATAAAATTGATATAAATTAATATGAATGTTAAACTACGTACTCTTGTTAATTTTATAGCAGGCATATATTATAATGAAAGGTTACATATGGCCAATTATATGCTTGGGATTGAAATTACTACTAATACTACTAATACCTATAATCAAAATATAGCATTAGATCGTTTACATTTTTTTATAAATGAAATTGTAAATAGTTCTATTTTTATTTCTAGTGACCATTTAAAACAAATAAGGGATTATGCCAAGGCTGGTTTAAATATTATTGAACTTCCAATGGAACCATATGATCAGGCGATAAATTTAGCTTTAATGCAAAAATTTAATTCTATATGTGAACAAAATGTAATAATCACAGAAGTAGATATAACAAGTAGTTTATCAGATGGGATTTCATATCAAACTAATTTAACTGATCCAAGAGGTGAGTTTACTAAAAATGGTTGGTGGAATGATTCAGAATTAAATTGGTATGATAGAAACATTTTAAATAACAATAAAGAGAGCATCGTACGTTTAGATAAAAGACTTACATGGCAAGAAGTGCATCTCCAATGGGAAGAAGATAAAAAACCAATAGATCCCAAAAAAGATAATACTGTAGTTGTTGGTAAATTTAAAAAGAAAAAATGATTAAAGATAATTTAGGACAAATTATATTAGAAGAAGATGATTTAATAGATCGTTTAATGACTGATCCTAATAACCCAATTACACAAGGGTTTACTAAAAATGTTGATTTAGAACCTATTAAAGAACTTATAGATCAGTTACCAAATTTTACAGATTATAAATTATTAAATATTGATATAGAAACATTTGATAAAACAAATCAAACACAATGGATAATGCCCAAAGAATATTATGAATTAGATATAGCACAATGGGTATTAGATCATTGTAAAACACAGGCAGAAATGCAAAGATGTGGGGAAGAACTACTTTTATTCCAAGAACGTGATTTATTTAATTTATTACGTTACCTAAAATATTTGGTTGATATTATGGAAAAGGATAATATAATATGGGGAGTAGGTAGAGGTAGTAGTGTATCAAGTTATGTATTATACTTATTAAAAGTACATAAGGTAGATAGTCTTTATTATGAATTACCCATCGATGAATTTTTAAGATAAGTATGTATATTATAGGAGAAAGAAATGGCGAATAGAACATATAAAAGTGCAAGAGGTAAAAACATTAATATGTCAGCAGTAATGTTACAAAATGAAAAAGTACGTTCTGTTGGAAATATGAATACTAATGCTCGTGGTGACAAAATTGATAGTCATGGCAATCCTATTGTCCGAGCTCAAGACGAAGTACAACAGTATTACGAAGATCAAAACAGTCCATCAGAAGCACCAGTGTTTGCTACTGCTGAAGATGCTGAAAAATATGAAGCAGAGCAAGCCGCTGAAGCAAAAAGAATTGAGGAAGAAGCGGCTAAGGTAGGATTAGAAGATGCGAAAACAACTGTTGCCAAAGGCAAAGAAGAAGCAGTATCAACAAAAGCAACAAGTGGAATAGCAGGAGCAGTTGCTAAAGCAGGAGTTACAAAATTATAATGTCACAAGAACTATTTAATGTTTGTAAATGTACAAAAGTTACGCCAATCCGTGATTGTATTATTATTAGTGATATGGAATTTGGAGAAAGATTAAGTAGTGGTGGTATTATATTACCAGTTGACGATGGTAAATCCGCAGGAATTCGTCCACGTTGGGGTAAAGTATATTCAATTGGCCCAGAACAAAATGAGCTTAAAGTAGGACAATGGGTTTGTGTTGCACACGGTCGCTGGACTAGAGGTGCCACAATTGAAGATAACGAAGGTAACCAAAAAGTCTTGCGAAAAGTTGATAATAATGATATACTATTAGTTAGTGATGAAAAACCAGAAGATGCAACCATGAGTGGTGCATTACATGTTCAATCCGGCATAGACTAGAGGTATATATGAAAGAACTTTGGACGGAAAAGTGGCGCCCAACAGATATAGACAATTACGTATTTAGAGATGACATGCAACGTGAACAGGTTGCTCAATGGATTAAAGATTGTACTATACCACATTTATTATTTTCTGGTGCACCTGGTACTGGAAAAACAACATTAGCTAAAATTTTAATACATCAACTCGGTATTGATGAGTATGATATATTAGAAATTAATGCAAGTCGTGAAAATAGTGTAGACACTATTAGAGAAAAAATTACTAGTTTTGTTGCAACAATGCCATTTGGCGAGTTTAAAGTTGTATTATTAGACGAAGCAGACTATATGACTCCAAATGGACAGGCCGCATTACGCGGTGTAATGGAAACATATCATGCTTCAGCAAGATTTATATTAACCTGTAATTATTCCAATAGAATTATTCCAGCATTACATAGTAGATGTCAAGGGTTTCATATTGAAAAAATTGATCATAATGAATTTACTGCACGAATTGCTAAAATATTATTAGAAGAAGAAATAAAGTTTGATATAGATATTTTAGATTCTTATGTTAAAGCAACATACCCAGATTTACGTAAGTGTCTTAATTTAGTACAAATGAATTCAGGTACAGGTAATTTAGATAAACCACATGGCGACGAAGGTGGGTCAGCAGACTGGAAATTTGAAGTTGTTGATTTATTTAAATCAGGTAAAATACGAGATGGTAGACAATTATTAATTAAACATGCTAGACCAGAAGATATGGAAGATATGTTTCGTTGGATGTATGATAATATTGATTTGTTTGGTGACAATGATGAAAAGCGTGATGCCGCGATTGTAGTAATACGTAATGGATTGGTTAATAATAGTTTAGTGGCAGATGCTGAAATCAACCTTAGTGCAACCATGGTGGAGTTAACACAATTATGAGATACTTATTAGTTAGTTATATACGTAAACCCGATGGCCAATACGATGAAATAATTAGTGTTAGCACTAAAATTAAAAAGAATGATTGGGTAGATCAACGAGTTATTCTAGATTATAAAGAACAAAAAGTTCTTAAGGCCGCAGTTTCCGGGCAGGTTGCTGTTAAAGATTGGGATCAAGTTAGTTCATACTATGAGAAAAACTATCCAGAGGTTATTAAACGTCTTAAAGAAGAATGTGAGGCTTCTTGATATGAAACCATTTACTATTATCGCTATTATTATCTTTACTATAGTAAGTCTTTTTCATTTCTTGCGTTGGTTTCTAGGTTGGACAATAGTTATAAACTCGCTTGTTATGCCAATTTGGTTGAATATAGCCAGCTTTCTTATTCCTGCTGTTTTGGCTGTTATGCTTTGGCGTGAGATGAAATAATGAAATTAATACTTTTTCTATTATTACTTTTTTGCATCTTTGGCCACAGTCACGGAACTGAACATTCTTCATATACAAAGTTATCTGTTTCGAATCCAGTAAATGGTTCGGCCATTAGAAGCAATAACGGGGATATCAGTATATCTATAGTTCTTGAACCCTCTCTTCGCTCTGGTCATAGAATTTTAATCACAATGGACGGGAAAGAGCTGTCAAATGGTACAGGACAAAGTGTTTCACTAACAAATATTGATAGAGGTACGCATACCATAGGAGCAAGCGTTATTGATAGTTCGTCAAACGCAATAATTTCAGGCTCAAGCACGTTTTCAATTCTTCGTGTATCGCAATAAAAATGTTAGACTTCGTGATATAGTTCTAATACGTCGCCAATTAAATGATGTCGTTGTATATCCTTATTATTAAATTTACATAAGCTAATTTCATTAATTGGTAATGAAGTAATTCTTGCTTCAAGATCTAATAGTCCATTATTTGCACCATGCCGATCGGCTTGTTCAACATCGCCGGTAACGACAATTTTACTATTATGTCCGAGTCTAGTTAATAACATTTTCATTTGTCTTGGTGTTGCATTTTGCATTTCATCTGCAATAATCCAAGATTCTTTAAATGTTCTACCACGCATAAATGCTAATGGACTAATTTCGATAATTTGTTCACTAATCATGTGCGTAATATCTCGTACTGAATAATAATCTCGTAGAACATCAAACAATGGTCTAACCCATGGTTCCATTTTTTGTTCTAGTGTACCCGGTAAGAATCCATGTTGTTCATCTTCAACACCAATTGCTGGGCGAGTTAAAATAATACGATCACACATATGATTTCTAAATGCTCTAACTGCCGCCTGCATTGCGAGGTAGGTTTTACCAGTTCCAGCCGGGCCATAGCCAATTACTATTTCTTTTGCAGGATCTAGTAAGTCAAGTATGTATTTTTCTTGATTAAGACTTTTGGGTATTAGTTGGACATGTCTTTTTTGTATTGCCTTGTTGAAGTTTATTGAGTTATTATCTGAATGGTTCTTTGCTCTTGCTTTACGACGTGCTTTTGACATATTTGCCTCCTTTTGATTAGGTGGATAATAGTACTTACAACTACCTCATCGTGGTTAATACGTACAGTGATTAAATGATTCAACTTAGCTAAATAAAATCTAGGATTTTTTCTGAACTTTAAATTCCACAAATTCTGTTTCTAGATAAATACTACAATGGAAGACAATGAAACTATTGATTATTGGAAAATAGCAAAAAATACTAAAGATATTTATATGTCTGATGGTGTTGTTGCTACTATGCTTGATTTTGAGAGAGTTATAGATGAATTAGATGTGTATGCTTTTCAAAATTGGGATATCGGAGAGTTAATTCAAGGTCCTGAAGTTAACCGATATACAGTCACCTGTACATTTTTATGGCCTAGAGAAATGATGCCCGACCCACGTGGTGCGAAACGTTTACTTCCTTTTGGTTGTACAGTAAAATATAAAAAAGAGACCATGAAGGTTCCAGTAAAAGTAGAAAAATATACAGATTTCCGACCTGGGTCAGCAAAACCTAAATTAATTGAAAAACAAATATGGCTAGTAGAAATTGAAATGCCTAAACATCTTATCAATGATATACGCACGGGTTCATATGAATTAGAAGATCAAGATATTGATCTTGATGATTTGGATAAATCTTATAAAGATGATTTAGATAACGCATATAAGGAAGAACAAAATGCCTAATGAAGGTTTAGATTTTAAAGCACTTAAAGGTGTACTACAGCCTACTTTACACATTGATGAATTTTCTAGTAAAATGGGTGGTGATGATGAAGTAGTTGTATTAAGTTTTTCTGTAACTAACGAAAATGCCGCAAAGGATTTAGTTAGTTGGTTTGAAAAAGGTTACGAGTTTATATTAGATGGTGATAGAAGTCCTGGTGAAATTGCTCCTAATACACATTTAGTATTTGTTGAGGTTAAACGTCGTAATAGTCTTGTTGATAATATCGAAACATTGCTTGATGATTTACAAACATTAAGTGAATACCAAGTTAATGATTGGAAATTAAAGTTTAGAGAAGAAAAGTTTGATTATTCTAAAGACAAAATTAAGCATTTAGTACCATTAAGTCCTAAAGCATATAGATTTGAAAGAGAATTAGGCTTAAATGAAATGCGTAAACGTAGTGGAATAAAAGAAAAACTTTTATATCCAAAAGATAAGCAAGATTCAGCAATTAAAAATTATAAAGGCATAGCCGGACTTTAATTTTTAATCCATTCACAATATAATCTTATATTTTTTCCATCTGTATCTCTTGCAGAATTATGCATTGTATATCCAAAGAAATTAGCATAAAAACTTAAACGTTCAAATGTCCACGGATAAAAGTTTATTTTTTCACATAATTCATCTTTATGATCGTATAATCCTGGGTTACAACGCCAATATATAGTACTTTTTTCTTTTAAACAATTTACTACACTAGAAATTTGTTTTAAAATAGTTATATCGTTACCAAAATTAATTGATCCAAAACAAAATGCTATATCAAATAATTCAGTAGGTTTATAATCTTCTATTGTTGTTATAATATCAGCTTCTTGTCTTGCCGGGTCTATTCCAACTAAATTTTTAATTAATCCTTTAAAAGGATTTGTACCACAACCAACATCTAATACACGAGCTTCGGCAGGAATTTTTTCAATTATATTAAGACCGCTATATACATAATGTTCAATAGAAGATTGCCAATAATTGGCAAAATAATTATTTAGGAATGATTGGTTATGCATGATGATCGTTCAACTATTATTGTAAAATATTGTAGTTCCATAGTCATACTTATCGCAATGATATTCCATACCTTAGGAATTACACCATGGAATAGTATCTTACAATTAATAGCCATTGCTGGTTGGACTTATGTTGGATTTAAATGGAAAGAAAAATCAATAATACTTAATTTTCTTCCACAAGTATTAATTATTATACCTGGATTAATATATCTATGGATATGGTCCCATTAAAAGAAAGTAGTATAATATCCTTTGCACCAGGAAATTGTGGTAGTTTCCTTCAATGGTGTCTTAATTTTATTAGTGATTTAGAATTTTCTGAACAATTACCATTTGGGAGTTATGGAAATTCTCACGAATACTTTACTCCAAGAATAAATTCTTTTGTCACGCCAACAAAAGAAGAACTTAACTTAGACAGAGTTACCGACTCTGCTCGGGAAGTGCTAGTACAAGAGTTAGAAATATACCAAAAGTCAAAAGGATTCAAATCGGCCAATTTATTTAAAGAAGGAAATTTTGAAAAATTTATAGAATTAAATTCTTTAAGTCCTAGAATAACTTCGGTTCACCCAATATGTGAAAAAGATGATAATATTATAGAGATTTTAACTAAAATAAGCGAAAACTTTCGTAATATAATACATATTGTACCTACAGTAAATAAAAGTTTTCTATATGCATTAACTAATGCACAAGTAAAAATTTCTATTGGTGCAGTTGTACCAGGAAGAAAAAAAGAAATTGCAAATAGCCCTAGAGATCTAACAACACTTTTATATGAAGTAAATAAAGAAAAATATTTTTCAACATTTCTATCTAAAGAATTTAAAGATAATATGAATCAATGGCCAACTAATGATGAAGGAGAATTAGATCCCTGGGCCTTACGAGAATTTTATTCATTTTATATTTATCCGGCATTTTATGCTCAAAATAGACTTGATGATGTTAAAGCAATTCAAGATATTAATAATGTTCATGTAATACATACTGAAGATTTTTTGTCTTGGGAAACTTTTCTTACAATGCTAATTGATGTTAAGCAACATTGTGAACTTCTTACACCTAGATTGGGAGAAATGGAAGAAATCTGGAACGAATGGATAGTTTTACAAGAACACAAAAATAAAGATCAAATAGTACTCGAAATAATTAATAATATACTTGCTGATAGAAAATTTGATTGGGCCGATAAAAATTTAACAATATATGATGAAGCAATGATACAATATTATTTAAGAAAAAAGAATATCGAAATAAAATGTAATGAGCTGAATGTTTTCCCAACAAATACTAATGATTTAAAGGAATTATTATATAATGTTTGATCTACCTAGACATATCTTTTTTACAGGTGCTCCAGGAAGTCGTTGGAGTGGTATTGCCCAAACTTTAGAGCAAATGCCAGGAATGAATACAACCGACCGTACTAAGGAACGTACATATACACATCATAGTTATAATGGACACATTGGTGCTTATTTTGGTAAAGAAATGGAATTTAATGCAGATCCTAAGATTATTGAAACCGCATATGAAGATCCCGAAGCAGGGTGCATGCTTATTAAAAGTCATCAATGGTGCGACTGGGTTGGAAGAATAAGAATATTATATCCTGATGTTTGGGTAATATTAGTTTATCGTCCAGATTTAGCCTGCCATACATGGTGGCATGAAGCAGGCGGATTTGAAATAGGATATCCAAATTATTCAGAATATAAAAATTCAGCAAATATGTTATATGCAATACAGGAAATAAATTCTAAGTTATTAGGAATTGGCCTAACACATGGTAGTAAATGGGAGCATTTTACTCCTACATGGCTTGAAGAGAATTTTGGTTGTACAGATAACCTTATAAAAGAGGTTTTTCCTGACATTCTAGTAACCATAATTAAATAGTATGCAGTTTATTTGGATAAATAAAAGCAAATGTCAGAGCTTAAGATTTGATATTTAATTAAACATAACGTTATGGAGATAATAAAATGAATTCAAAACAGTTCGTAAAACAACTAGGACGAGATAATGACGCGTTGTTTACAGCTAGTGAGATGCAGGTTGATGCATTTTTTAAAGGTAAGCCTAAGAAAGATGAATTAATTGAACATTTTACCGGTAGAATGGTAAATGAACGTATGAACATGGCAAAAATTAGCGAGAAAGTTGCTAATCTTCCAGCCGATACTGATCCAAAAGAATGCCGTTTGTTGAGCAAGCAAGCATTAGATGAGGCTAAACATTATGATATGGTCAAAGAAGTTATTGAACATATTCAAGGTAGTCCAGTTGATGTAGAAGAAGCTATCGCTAGAGAAAAAGCGAATCCTACAGCAAAGGGTGCTGATCTTTTAGAAAAGTATGATGCACAAAATAACCCACTTGCACTTGCACTTTATCAATTTATTGCTGAAGGTCGTGCTGAAGTAGTTTGGAATAAAATGGCAGAAGTTATAGATGATGATTATATTGCTAATCGTTATGCTAAAATTGGTAAAGATGAAGGTTTTCATAGTAAGATTGGTCGCAATAAGTTAGAAAAACTTTGTGAACAACCATTTACTCAAGCCGTTGCAATGAATATGGCTAAACACATTCGTCAAGATTTGTTTGAAATTTCATGCATGAACACAACCGCTTTACCTGAAGCTAAGAAATTAGTGGAAGATGCATACGCTTAATAATTAGTAGTATAGTAAGCAAATATAAAAGGGGCTTATTAGTCCCTTTTTTAATGAGTAAAATATGAGAGACGTTAATACAATACTTTATCCTTCTGGTTGTTATGGTAATTTTATAAATTATATTACTTTATATCTTGCCGGAAAAATTGATATAGAATTCCCTAAATTAAACGATCGTAAAGTATTTCATATGTTATATAAGGATAAAATGAAATACACTTTTTATGCTTATGATCGTCAATCATTAGGGTCGTGGATTAATAACACTCTTAATTATTATAATCAAGATCCAAAACAAGAATATGTAAATTTACTAGTACACGAACATGCTTGTTTACCTACAAATGATCATTCATGGTTATTTGATCATTCTATTATTGAAGCTTGGATTAGAGCATTAACTTTTTGTAGTCTTAATTTTAAAAGAACTCTTTTTATATATAATACCAAAGATTGTTATGCTTGGCAAGTAAACAATCAATACTTTAAAATTAAACAATATGAGGACTGGAAAAATCATGGAATATCTGAAGAATGGGGTGATGCCTGGTATGATGCCGCTGGAATGGGGGAATATAAAGAATGTGAAAAAATAACAGGAATAGATAAAGCCCGGTGCCAATTAAATATTGATATTCCAAAAGAAAACTTACAGCAATATAATGTAGAATCTGTTTATGATTTAAACCTTGGACAATTACGTCATTTAATGAGTCAATATCTATATGATAAAACAATTCGTGATCATTTAACTAATCAGGAAATAGAAGTATTAAAGGATGAGTACCCTAATGTTTGTTTTGTAAATATTAACGAACTTAGAGGTAATTTTGTAAACACTTTAAAAACAATTTGTAAGTATTTTAACATAAAAACAAAAAAGAAAGACGAAGAATTATATGATATTAAAGAGTATTGGAGTAAACAGCAAGATCATATGTATAAAGATATACTTATAGAAAATATAATATTTTCTTTAAAAAAGGATATACCTTTTGATTGGTCAACTGGTCCAAAATTAACATTTGTAGATGAATTTATATTACAAAGATATTTGAATGATATTGAAATAAACTTTGGCATGTGGAATGACGACCCGTTTCCAGTAAACACAGAACAACTTAAGAATTATATAACATGAATATAGCAATCACACAAAGAGAGTTAATTATTAGAAATGTACATTATGATTGTTTAGATCATAATTGGTATACATTATTAAAAAATCATAAGATTTTTGCCATACCAAATCAAGGATTATATAATTTAGATAACATAGACCTTTTGATTTTTGGTGGTGGTAATAATAGTGAATTACGTAAAGAAACCGAAACTAAAACATTTAAGGCGGCAATAGAAAAGGATATACCTATTATTGGTATTTGTCATGGTGCTTTTGTTTTAAATTTATTACATGGTGGAGATATATTTGAAGATATTGATGATCATCATGGTGTTGAACATGAGGTTGAATTAGAGGGTGAATGGCAAATGGTTAATAGTTTTCATACAGTAGGTATTGCTACTCTGGCTGAAGAACTGGTTGCAATCGCTAAGGATAGAGAGTATAATATAGAAGCATTTAAGCATAAAGAAAAACGTATATGGGGTATAGTCTGGCATCCTGAACGAATGGATAAACCGATACTTCCAAAGGAAATTAAGGAGTTACTAGATATTGCCTAAAAAAATGTTAATATTAACAGGACCACAAGGTGCGGGTAATCATTTGTGGAGTAAGATTTTTAGTTTACATCCTGAAGTATTTGGGTGGGAAACACTATTAGATAATTATTGGGAAGCTCACCGTTTTCATGAACCTTTTTGCAAATGTTGGAGAAATCACGATTTATTACACAAATTTGATTGGAGTCAAAGTGATTATTTTTTTACTAGTATTAGTGCTCCACTAGGTATTTTTAATTACGATAATAACCCAATTTGGAATCCTGATATAATTGGATTTGCTGAAACTATTGAAGAATTAGATATTGATGTAGATTTTGCAATAATAGGACGTGATCAAAATATTTTACAATACCAACAAAAAAGAATTAGAGACGGATTAACACTACCAATATTTTTATATGAATTAGAAAAAATTTGTACTAATTATAATCCAAAATTTTTATCTTATGAGCTTTTATATCTTTATAAAGCAGATTATTTAAAAAGTTTAAATTTTAATATTCCGGTTGCTTATGATAGTATGCATATTACTGAAATTTTAGAAAGTGATGCTAATACCAAATATATTCATAGTGTACCATCTAGTCCATTAGATGATGGTAACAAATTAGGAATAATATTTAAGGAGAACCCGCTTGAAGATAAAAAAGACTAAGAAAGCCAATAAATGGAATAGAGGAACTTTATTAATTATTACAGGACCGCAAGGGTCAGGTAATCATTTGTTTTCTCGAATACTTAGTTTACACCCTGATGTTACTGGTTGGGATAGTTTACTTCAAGAATATTGGGTACCGAGTGACTTAGAACCATTAGCACCATATTGGGTAGAACCAGACAGTTTGCCTTTTAATTACTTTGGAAAAGGCGGATACTTTTTAGCTAATGTAAGTTGTCCTTTTTTCTATGATGGTAAAAGATATATTCCTAAAATAAAAGAATTGGCTGAAAAAGCACAATCGTATAAACTTAAAGTTATTATTGCAGTTATAGTTAGAGATCAAAACATTAATGAACAACAACAATTAAGAGTGCGTGGGGAAGTTACCCTACCAATGGCACAGAATTATTATTATAAAAATCTTATGGATGATTTTGAAGTACATTATTTGGACTATGAGGCATTTTTCTTACATAAGGAACATTATTTGAAATGGGTTAGTAAAACATTAAATTTTCCTGTCGATTATGACAATAAAGATATAATGAAATTTATTACCGAAGATTCAAATACTAAGTATGTTAATTATGTAGAAGAACATTGGTTAGATAAAGATGTTTGGAATGGCATTAAGTCAAAAAAAGAGCGAGGTTTAGAATAATGGAAAACAAATTAGAATCATTAAGTGATATTGGGCATGTTGATGAATTTATCTTTGATAAAAATGATATTAAAGAGTGGATAGACAATTTTTTAAGTGTGCCGCACAAGGCATTTTCAGGTATGCCACCATGTCCGTATGCTAAAAAAGCCTGGATAGATAATAAAATTCAAGTTGAAACATCAACTTCAAGAGATCTTGATGATGATATTAAGAAAACTCTTGCAAATTTTCCAGAGGATAAAGATGTAGTTATGTTTTTACTAGATCCTAGAGAAGTTTCGCCTGAGGGATTAGAACTTGTAAGCAAAATATATTCTACCGATGAATGGTTGATTCTGGAGGATCACCCAGAGGGGTATGAGGAAGTTGATGGTCTTTGTTTAAATAATGGCAAATATGCTATTATTTTTTGTAATCGTAGAGAAAAACTTGAAAACGCAAGAGAGGAACTTAAAAAAACACATTACTACGATAAATTTGATCCTGAATATAAAGAGGAAGTTTGGTCACGTTGAAAACTTGGATTGAACATCAGTGGGGCAAAATTCAACATACTTGTCATGTTAGCAGTTTACAAAGAGCAGAAATAGAACCTGGTGAAGAAGATCTTGCATTAAGTTTAGGATTTATAAGTGCTGATGATGATAAAGATTATTGGTATAACTGCCGTAGCACTAGAGTACAACTTAAAAAGAATGCTCGAAAGTATAAAGGTAAATTAACTGGAATAGTGTGTAAACCTATTTCAAACGGTTTACGAATTATGGAAACAAAACGAATTTATAAAGAATGGATTGGTCGAAAAGGTTTTACCGCTTATGAAGGAGATGATGAATTTTTACCTGAGGATACTTGTATCATGTATTACTTAGAAGATGAACTTGTAGCATATAGTAAGCTACGTTTACATAATAAAAGTGCTCAATTATTAGTTAATGCAGGTACTATTCCTAAAATTGCTATGGATACTTTAAAATATGAATTATATTGGCTTAAAGAACAAGGAAAAGAATATTGTTACTTTGGACAGGGTTATGAACATTGTAGTTTTTGGAAAGCTGAACAAAGTACATTTCAGTGGTGGGATGGTAATGAGTGGTCGCGTGATATAAAAGAATTTAAATCTTTATGCGATAGAGATACTAAAATAGTTTTTGAAAGCCCTTAGATTTCCCAGTATTCTTCTAATAAATTATATAATTCAAGAGAATTTTCTGGAAATTCATTTAAACCTTCACATTTAATTAGATATCCTAGTTCTAAGAAACGTGATTGAAGTATACTTTCTTCTAACCATGTTAATTCGCTCCATTCAAACATTTCTTTATTCATCGTTGATTCAATTATTATATCTAATAAATCTGATTTTTCTTTAATGAATAATGCATAGTTAGTTTGGAGATCCTGTTTATTTGTTAAGGTTAAATCACAATAATCATGTATTTTTAATAATACAGTAGTAAAATCGTTGACACAATCTTCCCAGGTGAATTTAATACTATCAGGTAATTCTTCTCCGGTATTAATTTGTTCTTTTAATGCATTATAATAAAATATACTATACCATTCTCTAAGTTCCCATTTTTGTAGTTGATTTACATCGGTATAAAGAGAATTCCATTGTTGTATATCTTTAATTGTTAATTCATCAACTTCAATAAGTGATGCGGCATTATCACTCAATTGCCAGGTATAATAATCATGATATAAGTGTCGACAATACCAATTACTTAATAAACTAATTTCTGCATCTTTTATACTTTTATAATCATTAGTTTCTAGAAGAATTATACGATTATTTTGTGTTTCGGGGGTCATAATTTCTGATATCATTACATTTGGAGTTGTAGAAGTACTAAACAAATATTTGGGTATTTTAAGAAGATTTTCAGGATTTTTTAAAGCAACATGTTTTTTACTTAATTTTCTAAGCAAATGGTCAAAAGTATTACCAAATGTTTTAGGAACATATATGTTATAATTTTGCATACAGATATTTATCGGTCCGAAGAATAATACGATAATTAGTTATATGAAGAATAAATATAATGCAGAAATATTTAAAAAAGCATTTATGCAAACAGTTTTATATAAAAAAATAATTAAAAATTTCCCACCAGACAAATATACAACATATTATTGGACTGAAACTAATCCCGACCAAATTACTACAACTCCTAGAGAACTTGCTTTTACAAGAGAAATCTATTTACAAAGTTTTTATTATCTAAAATTTTTATTAGATAAAAATCCCAAACATATATATGATATTGGTTGTGGATCTAATTTTTTTAAAATGTTTATCCCACAAATTATAGGTATTTCTCCAGAACCAAAGGATAATGATGCAGATATTAATGATTTTTATGATGATGATTTTGTAAAAGGGCACCAGAATTACTTTGAATCTGCATTTTCTATTAATGCATTACATTTTCGCCCAATTAGTGAATTTAAAAAATTAGTGTTAGATTTTATGTCAATAATAAGAACAGGTGGTTTGGGATACTTAGCATTAAATGTACAAACTGTTATGCGTGAAACAGGAGATGAAGAAAAGCGTCAATTATTTGGTACTATTAAACCATCCAATCAAGAACTAACTTCATGTTTTGAGAAATTAATTGAAGAAATTGGGATTGAAAAATTTAAAATTATTGATTTAACTATTAATGATGAATATCAAAGTAAAATGAATGGTAACATTCATTTATTATTTGAGAAAGATGTATGAAAATATTAATAATGGGTTTACCGGGTAGTGGTAAAACAGCCTTAGCAGAAAAATTACAAGAAAAACTTAAATGCGTATGGTTTAACGGTGATGAAATTAGAGATCATATTAATAAAGATTTAAGATTTACAGCTAGTGATCGTTATGAACAAGCAAGACGTATGGGTAGATTATGCGATATTGTATTAAGATCCAATCCTTATGTAATTGCTGATTTTATATGTCCAACAGATAAAACTAGAAATCTTTTTAATCCAGATTTCACAATTTGGCTGAATACTATTACTAAAAGCATATATCCTGATACTAATAGAGTATTTGTTAATCCGGCAGTTTATAATATTAGAATTGATAATTGGGATTATGATATAGATGATATTACAAAGAGTATTATAAAATATGGCGGGTAGATTACAATCGTTTGGGTGTAGCTTTTTCTTTGGCACAGATTTGGGTGATGAAAACCCCGGTGTTCGTGAGGAAGGTGCTAAAACAACAAATCGTGCCGCAAGTAAAAAAACTTGGCCGGCTATTATAGCAAAAAATCTTGGATTACGTTATGAATGTTATGCATGGCCTGGTATTGGTAATGATCAAATTGCAAAAACAATTTATGCGAATGCAAAAGAAGGTTCTGTAGTTTTAATAAATTGGACCTATATTGACAGATTTGATTATATTAATTCTTTATTAATACTACCCGATGGTAGTACTGATCAAGAGTTATCAATATGCCCTGGAGATAATGATTCTACTGCTCGGGTGTATTATGATAACTTCCATAGTGAAAGACAAGATAAATGGCGTAGTTTACAATTAATCTATAGTACACATCAATATTTAAAAAGTAAAAACATTAAATTTATTTCTACATATATGGATCATTTATTATTTGATACTAAATTCCATTCTCCACCATACATTAAAAATTTACAAAGCCAAATAAAAGACGATTTACATAGGTTTGCTAGGTATAATTTTGTTGAATGGGCTAATAAAAAACAATTTCCAATTAGTGCTAATAATCACCCACTACACGAAGCACACGAACGGGCCGCTGAGATATGGATGATGAAAGTTAATGATTTGCATGAAGAATATACTATTAACTATGCAGAGAATGACGATAAATAATAAACACGGTATATAATTATGGATTTTAATTTTAAATTTACAAAATCAAAAGTTGAAGCACTACTTCCTGATAATAACCATGCCGATGAATGGTTTGAATTAATGAAAGATATGCTACCTAAATATAAGATAGATACTGTTAATCGAGTAGCTGGATTTATAGCTCAATGTTCACACGAATCAAGACAATTTACTGTATTAGAAGAAAATTTAAATTATAGTGCAGATGCTTTAGATAAAATATTTTCAAAATACTTTAGAAAAGCTGGTAGAGATGCTGATGATTATCATCGTGACCCAGAAGCTATTGCTAATGTAATATACGCTAATAGAATGGGTAATGGTGATACTAGGAGTGGTGAAGGTTGGAAATTTAGAGGTCGTGGTGTTATACAACTTACAGGAAAAAATAATTATTCAGCATTTGCCAAGGATATTGATAAAAGTCTAAATAAGACTATCGACTATTTAAAATCTAAGAAGGGTGCTCTAGAATCAGCATGTTGGTATTGGAATTCAAGAAATCTTAATGCTACTGCTGACGATAAAGATATAATAAGAATGACTAAAAAAATTAATGGTGGTACTATTGGTTTAGAAGATAGAAAACATCATTGGAAAGAAGCATTAGCAATACTAAGTGGTGATAAAGAAGCTAAAGCTCGTCTTAAATATGAAACAGTAAGATTAGGGAGTAGTGGAGATACAGTTAAAGCAGTACAAAAAGAATTAGGAATTTCAGCAGATGGAATTTTTGGTCCTGGTACTGAAATGGCTGTTAAAAATTGGCAATCTGATAATGATTTACTTGCTGACGGGATCGTTGGTCCGCAATCATTAAAAAAAATGTTAGGATAAATTATGGGAATTTTTACTTCAATTAAAATTGGAATATTAATAGCGGTGCTTGCTTTATGTGCTGGCGGTTATTATTATGTAAAGAATTTGCAGACTAGATTAGATACAGCAAAAGCAGAAATTGTAGGGTTAAACACAGCCATTCAAATCAATGAAGAAACTGTTAAAAGTTTACAAATTGATAATAAAAAATTACAAGTAGAAAATAGGAAACTTAATGAGGAGTTTGCGGCAATAAGATCACAAAATAAGGTTTTAGCTAAAAAATTAGAAAGGCATGATATAGGATTACTTGGTGCCGCAAAACCCAAATTAGTAGAAAAAATAATTGATAATGCAAGTAAAAAAGCCGGAAGATGTTTAGAGTTGTTATCCGGTGCTGAATTAACGGAGAAAGAGAAAAATGCTACAACAGGCAAGAAATTTAATTCTGAGTGCCCTTGGTTGTTTGATGACCTTAATGTTGCTGACTAGTTGTGCTCATGTTAAGGAAATAAAGGTTTCTGCAAAACCAGTCGAAAAACCAGTTCTTGAACTGCCCAGAGCTGATGAAATTAGTATGCGTGAAATAGATTGGATACTCATTACTGAAAAGAATTATGAAGCAGTATTTAAATCTATACGTCAAACAGGTAGACCAATTGTACTCTTTGGACTTACTGATAAGGGTTACTCCAACTTAGGCCTTAATTTAAGCGATATAAGGGCTCTAATTCAACAACAGCAAGCAATAATAGCCGCATATGAGTCTTATTATAAGAATGCCGACGAAGCGTTGGATAACGCAAATAAGACGCTCACAGAACCAAAAGAAGAAGTACCGTTATTGGAAAAGTTGTTTGGACCACTGAAAAAAGACGAAGAAGAATAAATACAATACAACGAGAGAATTTATATGTTATTAAGTGATATATGTAACGGACTTACCATAGCCGAATTAAAAGAAAAAAGCAAAACCAAAGCCAATTTAAAACAAGTTGATGAAGGTTATGAAAAAGCTGTATTAAACACATTAGAAAAGGCAGGAATCAAAGCAAGATTTGAAAATGGAGTCCTTTATGTCCCTGGAAATGCTGTAGAACTAGCACATAAAATTGCTGATGATTGGACCACAATGGGTCATGACATTAAGAAAGCACCAAAAATTGTTGGTGAAGCCGATTCAAAAGATAAAAAATCAGATAAAAAATCAGATAAAAAACTTGATAAATCAAAGCTAGATGCTAAAACTAAATTAGCTTTACGTAAAGCTGTTATTGCAACTCCAGTAGCAAAAGGCGATCCACTTGCATCATTATTAACGCAAGTTGGTGGACTTACTGATAAAGTTTCAGACAATAAAGATGCAAACGAGCTAGAACAAGAAGAAATAATTCACAATCAAGAAGTTCTTAAAAAACACGAAGATGAAATGGACCGCCTTGATAAAGCTGTTAGAGATGCAAACGACGAAGTAGCAAAATTAAAATTTCAGGTCGATAAATTACTCAGCAACAAATAATTTATGGACGCAAATACCCTCCCAGATTTATCATCATTGACATTTGAGCTTGGCGATCTTATCATGCCATGGCTAATGGTGCTTTTTTCATTAATAGTTATTGTTTGGGTTAAAAATGTCGTTGAATCTATTGTAAGAGGGCTATTATTCCAATTTGATAAATCTTTTAATGAAGGTGATCATGTTATATTAGATAATGAGCCTGCTACTATAATTAAAATTGGATTATCTAACACCGTATTTGGTGTATATAGTGATCGTGGGTATACTTGGCGTTATGTACCCAATGAAATGATTGCAAAATTAAAGTTAGAAAAAGTTATTGATAAAAATCTTCACCCAGATTCAGCTGAAGAACAGGGTATGAGAATACAACGTTTGATTGATGCCGCACAAGATGATAGTATTTCAAAGAATAAAACCGCGGCCGCACGTAATGCTAAAGCGATTGAGGAATTAAAGAACGGTAATCAAACAAAAAAATAGGTAAATAGAGTTAAATTAGGAGTAAAACTAATGGCATTAACATTATCATCAAGTGACCCAAATCAAAGCGGGACAACTAGGCCAGCAACACCAAGAGATTGCAATGGAATTGCACATGCAACTCGTTCCGGTGGCTCAGGTGCTCAAACAAAGGCAGATAGAATAATTAGTAAACTTGCCTGGGCACATTATGTACAGGATTGGAAATTAGGTACATCAGATTCTTCTGCTCCATCAGCATTTCCAGTATCGGGTAGTGGGATAACTTATTCAGGTGATTAATTATGGTAGATAAAACAGATACAATTAAGAAAAAACTTACCTTAGATGTAGAAGTTGATGCAACACAGCTAGGCCCAAACCCTTATATACATCTAATACAATTAGCTCATGCATTTGATCGCTGGCGTGTATTTCCAAGAGCGTTTATTACAGTATACATTTATTTGTTATATGAAGTTGTAATGTGGTTTATGGCCTTACCAGATCCAAATAGTCAGCAAGCATCACTAGTAAGTGTAGTAGTAGGTGCTGGTGCGGCTTGGTTTGGTATATATGCTGGTACAATGGGTAAATATGCTAATAAAAGTAGTAAAGCAGTACCCGACGATTGTTATGATGAAGAACACTAATATAGAAAAAGAAAAAAACATTCCTGAAGAAGGAAAAATTCAAGCTGAAGAAATTAATTGGGATGACGTTGAAGAAATTGTAGTCGACTCTGAATACGAGGACCTTGGAAATGACAAGAGATTATAATGAATAAATTATATCGATCTTTTAGTATATTATTGTTAGCAACAATGTTATCTGGTTGTATGACTTCATTAATTGGTGCTCGTTTTGATAATAATGAATATTTTTTAATTAATAGTATTAGAACAACAGCTGAAATTGGTGTAGATTATTGCGGAACTAATGCAGTTAAACAATTAATTCCTAATATGTGGGTTAAGAGTTTAGAATTAAAAAATTATGCTTCGGATATACCAGGTAATGGGCCAATGATTGAAATGTCAACTAAATTGCATGATATGATTACAGGCTTAAATACTAGATATAAAACAGTTGGAGAATCTGTTGAACCTAGTACATCGTATTGTTCATTAAAATTTAAAAGTATAATTAGAGATTCAAAAATTATACAAAGAGTAGTAGGAGATAAACCAAGATGGATGTAAATTTAGAAGCAGAATTTAAACAATTACTTAATTGTGATAATAAAGACATTGCTAATCTTGGCGAACGTGCAAAAGAAATAAAAACTATGTACGAAAATAAAGAGATTTCCGATACTGAATTTAAAGAATTAGTTGATGATCTTAGACTTAGTGAAAATATTGCAGATGCCGCCAACGATATGGCTATAAAATCAGCGTCTGTTAAAGTTTTCGATGTTCTTAGATCAATGGCGTCCGCTATTTAATATTTGCCCTTCATTAAAAACGATTAAGGTAAAAGTTGCTCTTTAGTCTGTTTTCTTATATAATTACTAATATATGATAGATCCTTATTCAGTGCTCGGTGTGAGTCGTAATGCAAGTAAAGATGATATTAAAAAAGCCTATCGTAAATTGGCTATGAAAAATCATCCAGATCGTGGTGGTGACGAAACCAAATTTAAAGAAATTAAAGAAGCCTACGAGCGTATTACCGAACCAAGTAAATTTCAACAGCCTGGCGGTGGTGGACCGTTTGGCGGTAACCCTGGAGAGTTTAGATGGGATAACACACCAGGTGGATTTAGTTTTCGTAGAGGTGGATCAGTAGAAGATATATTTGAAGACTTTTTTGGCTTTCATGGAAGTAGAGGTCAGAGAACTAAACAAGTACAAATGAGTTTATGGATTGATCTAGAAGATGTTTACAAAGGTGGTGAACGTGTAATTAGTGTTCGGATTGATAATGAAACCAGGGCACTTAATATTACAATACCACAAGGAGTACAAGACGGAGCACAAGTACGTTATCCCGAATTAGGTCCAGAGAGTACTGACTTATTGATAATTTTTAGAATACACCCACATGCTAGATTTAAAAGATTACGCGGTCTTGATTTAGCTATAGAAATAGAAGTGGATTTTTGGCAACTAATTTTAGGTACCGAGTTTCCATTTAAACATTTAGATAATTCTGAGATAAAAATTAAAGTTCCGCAAAGGACTAAACCAAATAGTACTCTACGTTTAAATAAGAAAGGTCTCCAAAGTGATAGACACGTTGGGGATTTGTATGTTAGAATAGTTGCTATGATGCCTGACAATATATCGGAAGAGATTCTCAAGGTTTTAAAACAGCAAACTAAATAATTAATAACAAAAGGTTTATAAATGCAAGACAATCCAGAGATAGAACAAATTATCGATCATGCTGTTAAATTAGCAGGCGATTTTAATCATCAATATGTAACAATTGAACACCTAGCTTTAAGTCTAGTTCGTTTTAAACCAATGGAAAAGATCTTTATTGCTTATGGTGCAGATATTCATAGTCTCGAAGCTGAGATAGAAGCATACCTATTAAGTTTAAGTAGTTTAGAAAATAAAGAAGAACCAACTTTAGTACCTAAAAAAACCAACGCATTAGAACGTGTTTTTAATCGTGCTGGTACACAGGTATTATTTTCAGGACGTAAATTTGTTAGTACTATAGATTTATTCTTAGCAATTATGTCAGAAACACACAGTCATGCACATTATTTCTTTTTAAAATATAGAATTAATAAAATTGATTTTGTTGAATTTTGGACTGAACATTATGATCATACTCATATACAAATATCTTCTAAACAAGCAGAAGATATACTTACTGAATATTGTACAAACTTAACTAGGATGGCGGCAAACGGTAAATTAGAACCAATAGTTGGTAGAGAAAAAGAAATAGAAGAAATAATCGATGTACTTGCTAAAAAATTTAAAGCAAATGTATTGTTAGTTGGTGACCCTGGTGTTGGCAAAACTGCAATAGCAGAAGGTCTAGCAAATGAATTATACAAAGGTTCAGTGCCTACGTTTTTAAAAGATCATGAAATATGGTCTTTAGAAATTGGTGCCTTACTTGCTGGAAGTAAGTATAGAGGAGAATTTGAAGAAAAGGTCAAAGATGTTATTGAAGCCTTGGAAGTTAAAGAAAATGTTATATTGTTTATTGATGAAGCACATCAAATGAAGGGTGCTGGTGTTAGCACATCTAGTTCCGTTGATTTTGCTAATATGATTAAACCAGCAATTACTCGCGGGTCATTAAAAGTAATAGCATCTACAACCTGGGAAGATTATTATGAAAGTTTTGAAAAAGAACGTGCATTAATGCGTAGATTTTATCGTGTTACTGTAGACGAGCCTGCTCCAGAAGATACATTAAAAATCTTGAATAGTGTTGCACTAAGACTTGAAATGTTTCATAAAGTTGGTATCGAGACAGAAGCTATTGAAAAATCTATTGAGCTTGGTACTCGTTATATAAATGATAGGAAAAATCCAGATAAATCAATTGATTTACTTGATGCCGCCTGTGCAAAAAATCGAGCAAAAGATTTAGTAGGCGAAACTATTACAAAGGAAAACATATTTACTGAAATTAGTAAAGTAGCTAAAGTTCCTGTTGATAGATTAAGAAATAAAGAAAGTTCACAAATTAAAGAACTTGATTTTAATATTCGTAATAAATTATATGGGCAGGATGAAGTTATTGATAAAGTTCTTGATAGGTTATATGTTAGTTTTAGCGGAATTGCTAGTAACGAAAAACCTATTGCAAGTTATTTGTTTATGGGTCCTACCGGTACAGGTAAAACTGAATTAGCTAAATTATTAGCCGAATATTTAGACATGCATTTAATAAAATATGATATGAGTGAATATCAAGAACGGCATAGTATTGCTAGTTTAATTGGTGCACCACCTGGATATGTTGGTTTCGAAGATGGAAATATTGGTGGCGGACAATTAATTTCTGACGTTAGTAAAAATCCTTATAGCATTATATTATTTGATGAAGTTGAAAAAGCACACCAAGATGTTATTAATATTCTGTTACAAATACTAGATGAAGGTAAAGTTACAGGTAATAACGGTAAATGTGTTATTGTTAAAAATTGTATTATTATAATGACAAGTAACTTAGGTTCACAAGCCAGCGAACAATTAAAGGTTGGATTTGGCGATCAGACTAAATCAGGTGAGGAAGATAAGGCATTAAAAGAATATTTTAAACCTGAACTTAGAAATAGAATAGATATGACTTGTAAGTTTGCTAGTCTTGATTCGTTAGCAGTTAAGAAAATTGTTATTAAGTTTATTAATGAACTTAAAGATAATCTTGATGCAAAACAAATACAACTTGATCTTACTGAAGGATTAATTGATCATTTAGCTAAAGTTGGTTATAGTGATAAAATGGGTGCTCGGCCATTGGCTAGAAAAATAGATGAGCTTATCAAAGTTCCACTTAGTAAAAAAATATTATTTGAAGATCTAGGTAATATTAAATTAGTATTAGGTTGGAAAAAACATCAATTACACATTGAACAAGTTCCACTAACTAAGTTATTAAATAAACCCGAAGTGGGAGAAATTTCTCCTGAAGGCATTGTGATTGTTAATGAAGAAACTAAGACAGAGAATTAAAAATAGCGATAAGTTATTTTTTAACGAATACAAATATTGCTTTAGATGTCATCTACCGCATGCCACATCTATTGGTAAAGATTTTGATCCTAAACATATTAGACGCATTATGGATTTAAGATTAAATTTATATAAACGTGAAAATAATTCCAACAAAGAATTTCCGAATGAAGCAACTGTAAAAAAATTATTAACAGCAAATGAATATTTTAGATCAATAGGAAAAACTTGTAAATTTGTATATACCGGACATAATGCTTATGTTTATACAAATAATTATGCTCTGTTAGATGAATTAAACGATCTAAAGATTGGCCCAGATCAATGTACAACAGTTAATGTTAATAGACCAAAAGATACTGTTTATTCAAAATATCCAGGTTTTAGCAGAAGATGCATTCTTAAAGAAATTAGTATAACAAATAACGAAAAATCAAATTTCCTTAAATTTCTCGAGGGCAATCGACAAAATATTCGAACTAGTAGGGGATTAGATAGATTTTTAAATCATCGTAATAATTATCATTGGTTACGTGGTTATTTTTTTGTTGATTTTAACGATAAAAAATTAATTAGCATTATGGAACTCATGATTCCTGGCATTATTAAAAAAACAATAAAAATCATCAAAAAATAAATTAAGATAAATAGTTATATGGCTAAAATAAATTCAACTACAATGGTAATAACCTTAAGTAAATTAGTTAAAAATAGCGATCCCGACGCAGTGGTATTAGATGATGCTATAAAACCTCAACTAGAAGAAATCATCAAAGAACTTGCTGGTCCGAACGTACTTATAGAAATAGAAGAAGCATAATGTCTAAATCATCAGCACTAAATTTAATAACCAATCTCGATTACGGCACGGCCAATGGATTATATGACGGCTCGTCAGCTGATTTTGCATTAACCGAACAAAAAGCGGCTGGATTTTTTTCTAATACAGGAACAACTAATACAATTGGTTTTTTCACAGAAGACTTTTTGGGTGCAATTCTCATTCAGGCTACTGTTGATACTACTCCAACTGATAGTTCTTGGTTTACTGTACATACTTTTAATGGTGACGGTTCTAGTGCTAATGATAGTACTGCCAAATATTGGAATGAAGTACAGAATGTTACAGGAAGGTTCACATGGATAAGAGCCAAAGTCACAGATTTTACACAAGGCGTAATTCTTAAGGTCACCGTTTCTTACTAGTATATATACTAGTATGGAAACTGTACACATTAACATAAATCTAGGTTCGATATTTTTTAATAATGCACCAAGCGTTTCAATACGTCTGAATAAACAAGAAGTTTTTGATCAGCCTATCATAGATGACATCGACATCGCATTTACAACAGATTTAGAAGATGATTCACAACATGAATTAGAGATTATGTTATATGGCAAAACTGAAGATGATACTAATATTGCATTAAATGGTGAAATATTTGAAGATACTTTAGTGTTTATTAATGATATAAAAATTGAAGATATATCTATTTTTAAAGCATTAGAATCTAAAGAATGTGAAGAATGGTATTATGAACATGATTGTAATGGGCTTGAAGAATTTCACAGATACCCTGTTAGAGATACTATGGGTTGTAATGGTGTAGTAGTTTTAAAATTTATAACACCAACGTATCTATGGTTATTAGAAAATTTATAATGCGTACTTCAGATAAATTAGATCAATTCCGAGATTGGGCAAAACTTCAATATTTAATCAATAAAATAACTGAATGGCACCATGATAAAAATCTTATTAAAGGATCAACAGATAAAGATCAACTTGCTAAACTTATGCAAGAAATGGGTGAATTATCAGATGATATTTGTAAAGGAAAAACACCTATTGATGATATAGGTGATATTATTGTGGTATTAATTAATATTGCTGTACGTAATAAATTAACTATTACAGAATGTTTAGAAAAGGCCTTTGACGATATTAAAGATCGCAAGGGTAAAATGGTAAATGGCATTTTTATTAAGGAGTCAGATAAATAGTATTATGAACAAAGTAATAATATATGCAGGACGTTTCCACCCATTCCATAAAGGACATTTAGCTAGTTACAATTATCTAACTAAACAATTTGGTGAGGATTCTGTTTATATTGCTACGTCAAATACCCAGGCTCCTAGTACATCACCATTTTCTTTTGAAGAAAAACAAAAAATGATGGAAGTATTAGGAATTAATCCTGCTAAAGTTGTAAAAGTTAAAAGTCCTTACAGAGCTGAAGAAATTACTGGGCGTTTTGATCCAGAAAACACACAGTTAGTTTTTGCACTTAGCGAAAAAGATATAGGTAGATTTCAATTCACAAAGAAAGATGGTTCACCTGGTTATATGCAACCAATGCCAGCAAATGAAGGACACATGAAACCTATGGTTGATCATGGTTATGTAACACTTACACCAACTGTTAATTTTAAAATTGCAGGCAAGAATTTAAATTCAGCTAGTGCTATACGTAATGCTTATATTGAAGCCGATAAAAAGAATCGACAACGTATTCTAGCAGATTTATATGGCGATGCTGGAAAAGAACTTAAAGGATTGTTTGATGAAAAGATGTCTATGGCTGAACAATTAGGTAATCTAATGATCACACTTAGAGAAAGTGTAGAAACTCAATACGATGAAAATATACGCAAATTAGAATTAGCATTAGAAATTGAAAAAGCCGCTAAACGTATTGAAGAAGCAGACCTCGATGGCCATTACTTAATTAAAGAACCAGATGAGTTTAGAATTGTTCCTGCAGGTGGTGTTGGCAGTCATACTCCAGACTCGATTAAACGTAGTTTAGCAGATGATTTATCTGAGCTTGTTAACGCAATTAAATATGAAAATTATGACACAGCATATTGGATGCTATATAAAGGTGGCACTATACGCACTAAGCTAGAAGCGGCAAAAGAATATACCGAATATAAAAGAAAGTTAGGTAAACGTCCTGTTAAAACCGGTCGTCGAATTGATCTCGACGATAAAAAATAACCTTCGCACTTGCATTTCTAATTAAATACCTGTATAATGATATATTGGATTTCTAATAATGGTATGGCCTATGGAAGTTGAAGTAGATATAGATAGACTTAGAACATATAAAATCATTTTTTGTTTACCATGTTATGGTGGAATGTTAAATGAAACATGCTTTTTGGGTTTTATGAAATGGGCTCAAACAGCAAATGAATTAGGACTCACCTGGCATGTAAAAACACTTGTCAATGAAAGTTTAATTAGTCGTGGTAGAAATACTTTAGCATCAATGTTCCTTCTAGAATCCGACGCTACACATTTATTTTTTGTAGATAGCGACATTGGGTTTGAGCCTTGGAATGTCTTAGTTGCACTTAATCACAATGTAGATGTTATTGGAGGACTTTATCCAATGAAGGGTTTACCTGTTAAATGGGCAGTTAATGGAAAATTTGGTGAAGAAGCTGATGAAAATTTCTTATTAAAAGTTGATAGAACCGGCACAGGATTTATGTGTATTAAAAGAAAAGTATTTAAAAAATTAAATAAACACCCCAAAGTAGTACCTTTTAAAAACGACATTGGAATGGAAGAAAAGTATGACCCACATATGAAAACATACTTTGATACTGATGTTAGAGACGGTCGTTATTATTCAGAAGACTGGACATTTTGTGAAAATTGGCGTGATATGGGCGGAGATATATTTGTTGATACTAGAATATTACTAAGTCATCAAGGCACTTACAATTTTAACATACACAATGATAACGAACTTAGAGAAATTTACCAATCATCAAACGAAGACGTTATTAAACTAGGTGACGGCGTAGAAATTACAGATGTCACCAACCCTGTAAAGTAATCCATATACACCAGATTCTGATAAATACAAACAGAATGGATTGTATATATGAAAATATCAGAAATTATTACTGGCGAACAAGGTAGAGTTGTGCCTGGTGTTAATACTACACAAGATGTTAAACCAGATCAACTGAAACGTCAATGTGCTAAACTTGGTATGAAATGTAATAAAGATGGTGTTCCTGATGATATATTTGAGGGACCACTTGCTCTTTTTTGGCCTCACCTCGATGATAAAATTAAACACTGGTTACATGGCAATCCAGATTACATAGCGGCAATGCGTGATTATTTTGCATATAAAAAAGATCCACGCTGGAAGGGACGTACCGATAACAATATTGCAAAGGAAGTTGCAAGTATTTATAGAGAAGTTGAACCGAGAGAATTGATGAGAGCTATTAATGCACTAACAGATACTAGCCTCCAATCAATAACAAAAAAGCAGGAGAAAAATAAATGATTCAACCCAATGATTATAGTCATTTCGATATCCCTACTATCTATGTCGGATATGATCCTAGAGAAGATTTAGCTTATAGAGTATTAAAACACTCAGCACACAAACATGCATCTGGGCCACTAAATGTGTTTCCAATAAAACAAGACAACGTAAGACGCATAGGACTGTACCGTCGTGCTTGGGAACTTGGTAGTAGTAATTTACCAAAGCCCGAAAATGATTCAGATATACAACATAGAGATCAATTTGACGGAAGACCTTTTAGTACAGATTTTTCTTTTACCCGTTTCCTAGTTCCTTTTTTACATAGACTAGAAGGATGGGCATTGTTCATGGATTGCGATATGTTTTTTAGAAGCGACCCATTAGAATTATTTAGAACTTACAACGATAACAAATACGCTATGTATTGTGTAAAACATAATTACCACCCAACAGAAACAATAAAAATGTATGGTAATGAACAATACGACTATTCAAGAAAAAATTGGTCATCTGTTATGATGTTTAATTGTGGACATCACGGACATAAAAATTATACAGTAGACGACGTGAGTACTAAACCTGGTCGTTGGTTACATAATTTGTTATGGTTAGAGGATGCAGATATTGGTAGATTACCAGAAGAATGGAATTGGTTGGACGGTCATTCACAGGCCGATCTTGATGCTAAAAATGTACATTTTACTCGCGGTGGTCCTTGGTTTAGACACCTATCATGGTCACCAATATCAGAGCAAGATGAAATTTATGCACAGGAATGGGAAAATCTCGCAACAGAGATAGAGATAAAGCAATAATAATAAAAACGGAATATTATTATGAGAGCAGACGAATTCATGACTATTGACAAGGAAAGTAATGGTTGCCCAGGGGCAACACAGAATATAGCGGTTAATACTAAAAATAGAGATGCAACAATAAAAGGATACAATTACGGTCCATTAAATGTTGACATCCCAGGAGACTACTTCGAAAAAGTTGCAGAATTTTGGAACACATCTGAAGAAGCCGCAAAAGAAAGTCTCTGTGGTAATTGCGTAGCATTTGACATATCAGATCGTATGGACCAATGTATGCCTGGTAGAACCAGTGCAGAAGCAGATGAAGAAATTACTCAAGGCGTATTAGGTTTTTGTTGGATGCATCATTTTAAATGTCATTCAGAAAGAACATGTCATTCGTGGGCAAAAGGTGGTCCAATTACTGATGATGCGATTAGTAAAGATTGGGCTACACGTCATGCGGAGCATGTATGAGAATACGTGAATTAACAGAAGCATATAAAGAAATTGAATTCGTTTGTGTCAATCCGGATTATTGTGATGCTACTGATCCTGCGATGCAGAAAGCGTTATATTTGGATTTACAACAAGTAGAAGGAGTTATTCCTTTAAAACAGGATTGGGACGAAGGGCAAATAAGTTTAACAGCAATATATAAAGACCCAGAAGTAAAAAAAGATATACTAGCATTAGCAAAGAAATATGATGTTAAAATAGATTTAACGCAACCTGTTAGTGATGATTATGTTGACAAAGCGATTAGAGGCGAGCACCAAGGACAAACAGAATTATGAGAGCAAAACATTTTATAACAGAATATAAGCGTGAGATTACAGCAAAAAATCTTGAAAGAAAATTACTTTCGGCTGTTGCTAATGATATGAGTAATTCAATTGAAGGTATTCAGTCATTTGTAAAAAGTCATTGGCCAATGACACATGAGCCTAGAAAAGATCAAGTTCTTGATGATTTATTAAAAACGCTTGAAGAAGCAGATCCTACAAAACATAAAATGTATTCTGAATGGATTGCTAGAGTATACGCAAAGGGCAATTACAAAGTAGAAGATGTTTTAAGTACTGTCGCAGATGCATTATATAAGTATCATGAATTAAAAATTAGAAAAAAACTTAGACCTGAACACAAAGATATTAATCAGATTGGCAATAAAGATTTTCCAGGATTTATTTCTGTTGTTAATCAATATCATGATATTGGCTTAGAAAATCAAGAAGTAGATAAAGGAGATGCAAGCGAAGCTTACCAAGATGCCGATGTGCGTATTATTATACCAAATGATCAACAGGCGGCATGTTATTATGGACAGGGTACAAACTGGTGTACATCTTCCACTCGAGGTGCGAATTATTTTGATCAGTATACTCGTTCAGGACCTTTGTATATTATAATTCCTAAAAAGCCAGAACAAAAAGATGAAAAATATCAGTTCTCTCCATCTTCAAATATGTTCATGCAAGAAAACGATCAAGACGTAAATCTTAATTGGTTTTTTAATATAAGATTTAAAGGCAATAAAAACTTACAAGAATTTTTTAAAAGGGCACAACCAGAATTAATGGGCAATCTGTTAGTATTAGAAGATGATGATCAGATAGAAATTGTAATGAACTTAATAAGACCGTATATAATAAAATATATAGAAGAAGCAGATAAAAACCGTCCACCTTATTCAATGGAGAGTCTTGCTCCAAAAAACCTGTTGGCAAAAGGTATCGATCCAGACATTTGGGCTAGGATGATAAAACGTGATCGCGAAAGAAGTGGGAACCCAGACGAAGCGTTCCCTGGGGATTTTGTTCCGTCGTTGCCCAAGGCAAAATGGTCTGATGAAGAGGAGACCTCAATTACATCTGCATGGTCCGTGTTATATGGTAAAGTTTTGCAGTTGGATGTTTTTAAAGAAGTCGCAATGGAAGAAGCTAATATGAGTATATCGGACGTAAAAGAATGGGCAGGATATAAGTCCAGGCATTCCACTAGAGCGGAAGGCGCCGTTGGATTTGACCTTAGTCATCTTCCAGAACTGTGGGCTCAAAAAATACATGCACAATTAGATAACCGTGCACCTGGTACAGCGAGTTCCGAGAAGTGGCTTAAACTTTGGCCACAAATAGCACTCGTAGATAAATTAAAAAAGTTAACCGTAAGAAAAGGAAACGTGAAATTGAAAAGTGGTAAATGGAAACCAGGGTCCTATTTTTTATATCTCGGTAGCAAATACCTAGATCAAGTAGATCCTTATAATCTTGATAAAGGGAAGTGGGTCAAATAAAATGGGAAAATATAACGATAGAATATTAGCAGAATTTTGTCCACCCAGAAAATGGAAACTAGGTAGAGATTTATCATATACTACAAAAGATCTTACAGCTGATGACATCAAATCACTAAAAGGTGTTGGTATAAAAATTAAACGAGATACTAATAAAACAGAAACAATAACAGTACCAACAGGTTTTGAAACTGATTTAGCATCAGTACCAAGAGCATTGTGGGCCTTTATTGCTCCATTTGATGTAGCAAGAGCGGCAATTATACACGACCTATTATACAAAACAATTAGACAGTATAGATGGGAAAAGAGAGATGAAGAAGATAAAGAATTAGTTGAAGCGGCAAAAAGAGCAAGTGATAAAGTTTTTCTTTTAGCAATGAATGATTCACAGCCACATGTAATAGAATGGAAAAAATATTCTGCTTGGAAAGCTGTTGACTTATTTGGCAAAGGTTCAATAGTACCTAGCAAGGATTAATGATAAATGAAAATTAATGAAATCATAACAGAATTAAGACAAGGACTTTTAAGATTTGTAAAACAATCATTTCCATCATGGCCAGATTATGTAATTACTGATTGGATATATAAAAATCTTAAAGGTGCTGGTGGTGACATGCCAGATAATGATGAAGCAATAGAATTTATCACAATGATAAAACAAGTATATGGTCAATTAAAATGGAAACTAGAACAATTAGAAATAACACTTGACATTTTTGATCCGGAGACACAACAAAGAATAAAACAAAGAGAAGGCGGCACTTCTAACCCATTTGGTGTACCTAAGGATAAAGAACGTCATGCCCAGCAACAAAAAATGTTACAACAACAAGGTATTAGTAAAGAACCTATTATTGTAGCTAAAACACCACAAGGATACGAATTAATAGAAGGATGGCACAGAACAACTCAATACCTTAAAGCGTATCCAGAAGGATATATTGGTCCTGCTTGGGTAGGTGTCGGGCCGATAAAACATGACCCAGAATCTTGGAAAATGTTAAAACGTCCAGGGTGAGGAAACTAAATGAGAATATTTGAAATAGCAATACCAGAAGAATTAAAAAAGACTAAAATTTATATTGATATGGATGGGGTTCTTGCGAATTTTTTTGCTGAATATGCTAAACTAGCAGGTCTAACTTCTGGAGACTATAGAGATGTTCCACCAGCTAAAAATGACCTTACTTTAGATAAAATGATAGATACAGATTTTTTTGCTAAGTTACCAATGTTTCCTTCTGCTCCAGCTTTAATTAATTTAGTATTACAATATGCACCTTCTTATAATATTAATACTAGCCCACTTCGTGGAGATCATGAGAACTCAGAAAAACAAAAAAGAGTATGGATTCAAAAGAATTTACCAGTACAACCCAAAGAATTAGTAATAACTGGTAGAAAATATAAATGGGCAACACAACCCGACGGAACACCAAATATTTTAATTGATGATAGAACGAAAATAATTCAACAATGGCAAGAAGCTGGAGGATATGGTATAAAGTTTCAGGCTGATGAAGATACATTAGATGTTGTTAAACAAGGGCTTGACTCTTTTTACTTTAATAAGGAAGACAGATGAAAAAATTAATACTAGTAATATGTTTATTATTTACACCACATGTTCAGGCTGTAGGACCTAATTTAGATCTAGATCCATCAGAGCATTGGGAGGGCGGAAATCCTAGAATTACTGTAAATACAATGGACGTTCAATGTGCTATGAAAGGTGCCATTTTTGGCCATTCATGGCAAAAACACCAAGATGGTGTAAAAGAACTAAAAATAATAGAAGATTTAGTTATAAAACTAACTGAAGATGGTGCTCCACCTAAATACATTGCTGTATGGGTAGAACAAATGAAGACTGCATTAAAGCAGGACACATACTACGAAATGATAGGCGAAGTTGTATATCTTTGTTTAGAGTACGGCGGAGTCTAACAAAAGAGGAAGAAAGATGAAAATTAAAGACATTTTAACAGACGGTGGAAACATTTCTGTATATGGTACGGCATTAAAAAAAGTAGGAGAAATTCTTGCTAAGTATGCTGAAAAAATTGGTAACGAACATGCAAACTATTCTGATTACCATAAGGCATCTTATTATGCTACAAGCGGTGCAATACATAAATTATTAAAACATATAACCGATTTAGACTACACACCGAAAAATCTCATTATCGGACAACTGGCCAAATATCTTGGTAGAAAGACTGCATTAGATATGTTAGGAATGGCGGCTGATGATCCAGAGATTACACAAACATCTGCTGATGATCAGCTTGATCGAATTTATATGAGTAAATTAAATCATGTTAATAATCAAACATTGGTTGAAGAATCACCATTTGCAAATAAACCTTATAAGGGTTGGTCATATGATTGGGAATGGGATAAAGAATACGATGAAGAAGGTCAACTTATAACTAATCGCATACTTCATTCTGCAACTAACGAAGCTGGTAAAGTAGTAAAGATAGATTTTGAACCATGGGCTACTATGGCACAAAGTGATTTTGAAACTTGGATTGATTTAGGAATGAAAGATAGAAAAGCCTTTAATAAAATTGGTCCGATAACTGATACTGAATTGCAAAACGCGGCTATGTATCTATTAAAAGCTAGAGGCGTTCGTAAACCCGATTTTCCAGACACATACAAAATGGACGACGAAGGAGACATAGCAGTAGATCATCCCACAAGAAGTGCAGAGGATTATTAACTTGAAGGTTAAAGAAATAGTCCTTAACGAAAGCATGGAGTTTTCTGCAGGGCACAAGGATAAAAAAGATGGTTACTGGACTAGTGATACTGATCCAGGAAGTCGTTTTGCCCCCGAGTTTTATAGTTCAGACAAATATGATGACGGTAGTATTCCTCCTCCCCTCAATCCTAAATTTGATCCTGATCTAAACTTAACTTTAGCCAATGCAAATATGTATGAAGTAATGAATGAGCTTGGTTATGATCCAGACGGTAATATTCCTATTGATGAATTTATTGGTAAAACTACTCACTGGTTAAAACAACATATAGGCAAACTATCAGCAGAAGAACCTAGTACAGTAGAGAAAGGTAGTCAAGGTGCTACATTAATAAGCGGTGGTAAAGAAGAAGGCTACTTTAATGATGTAATAATGCGAATGAATAAAATTGCACGTATTGGTAAGGAACGTGGTGCAACACATGTCTGGGGTGCATAAAGAATGCGACTTAAAGAATTAATTAAACGTGACGTAATTTATAAAGAACCAAATTGGGAAAAAGGTTGGGAAGAAGCCCAACGATATGAAGAATTTAAAAATATGTCAAAAGAAGATTGGGTTGATCATTTTAAATTAGGTGCACAGAATAAACTTAGTTCTTTAGGACAAATTGCTCATTTACATACAGATCTTAGTATTTTAGATCCTAAAAAAATAGCCAAACAAAGAGCTAGAATTGAAAGAGAAGAGGTTCCAGCACCAATTATTGGTGAGTGGCCAAATGGTGAATATGGTTTAATTGATGGAAATCATAGAATTGCAACATTACTTGATATGGGTTTAGACCCTACAGTTTGGGTGGTAAAAGTTGATCGCTTACCAAAAGCAGAGCACCCGGTTGCGGCACATGCTTGACACGCTATTAATATTATAGTATAATTAATACTAACTGGAGAAACTATCATGAAAACCATTTTTACAACAATATTATTATTTTTTAGTTTTTGTGTCTATGCAGATGAATGTAACCCAGATAAAGGGCAGACTTGTTCTACACCTGCAGATGTTCCACCAACCCCTGTAGTAGTTGTAGAAGATCCACCAACTACGCCTGTTCCGGCACCAAAGACTTATGTAGTTAAAGCTAAAGCAAGAGCTTTTGAACCATATAATGTTTATATAAATGTTGGCGATACTGTACAATGGACAAATATGACATCTCATAATGTAAAATCAATAATCGTGCCAGGGCATGTAGATGAGAATGGTAATTGGGCTCATGAAGGCTTTAGAAGTAAGTTAGGAGACAATTTTCATTATAAATTTGAAGAAGAAGGGATTTATGGATATATTTGTGAACCGCATCTAGGATTTGGCATGGTAGGTTTTGTTATTGTCGGTCCAACAACGCAAGCAGATATTGATAGATATAAAAATGCATATGAAGTAAAGAATTTAAGAGGACCATTTAGACGTTTAATAGGGAAATTAAATAAAATAAAACCAACAGTAACGGAAGACTAATTTATGAATGACGAAGATATTTACAAAATCCTGAAATGGACTGGATTAATTGTTCTACTTTTCTTTTTAATAGAATGGACAGGTATAACATACGCTAACGAGGTAGAGGAACCCACTACAATACTCGTACAGGATATGAATATAGATCCTGGTGATTACAAAGGTATAGAATCGGAACGTATATGGCTGGCAAGAATGCCAGAAAAATTTAAAAATAGAGTAATGCGTCCGTATGGAAGAATAGAACTTAAAGCACCATATGCCGCAGAAGATGCGACAATAGTTCCAATATCAATAAAAAGTGCTATTGAACAAGGTAGTGATAAACATGATATTAAAACAATATCTATTTTTGTAGACAAGAATCCAGAATTACTAGTTGGAGAATTTCATTTTACAACATTAGCTGGTCGAGCAGAATTAGCAACCAGAATTAGAATAAACGAAAACAGTTTCATAAGAGTAATTGCAGAAACTAGTGATGGCAAATTATATGAACAAAAATCATATATTCGTGCTAGAGGTGCTTGTTCTGCACCGCCTCCGACTAATTTTGAAGAATCAATAAAACAAAAAGGTAAAATGAAAGTAAAAGTTTATTCAGGTGGAGAATATAATGAACCCAATTTAGTAGGTTTACAAATTAAACACCCTCAGATTACAGGTATGCAACCTATTAGAATTGGTGGGTTAGGAATACCACCTGCTTATTATATTGATTCGTTTAGAGTTACATATAATGGAGAATTAGTATTAAAAGCAAAAACTGGATTTTCAATATCAATGGATCCAGCATTTAGATTTTATTTTGTTCCTAAAAGTGCAGGAGTACTTAAAATTGAAGCAACTGACACAAAGGGTAATATATACACGCACGAAGAGAAAGTTTCATTATGACACCTAAAGAAAAATCTTCTATTAATGAAGTAACTAAAAATAAAGAAAAAACATCTACTAATGATATAACAGGTGATGAAATAAAAAGCAGGATAGCAAATCAAAAATATCGTGATAATTATGAAAAGATTTTTAAAATTAGGAAATCTTAATAAGAGGAAAGATAAAATGTTAGATAAAATTAAAGGTTGGATTTCAGAACGTTTAGAAGAACGTACCACTTGGGATGGCGTTTGGTTAATTGGTATCGGAGTATTGGTATTAATTGCTAAACCATTAGCAGGAATTGCCGCTTATGGTGTCATTATTTGGGGTATTTGGACTCTAGTTACCGCTGAAAAATAGCATAAACCATATAATTATTGGTTCAGATAAATACATGTATGTTGGACCATAAGGAAGTATATTTTAGATTCCAGATACATTGTAAAGGAAATGTAGGTGAATCATATCGTATTTGGTTAGACGATGATGAATTGTTAACGGAAAGAACATGGCGTTGGCCTACTAACCTTAATTATATACAAGAACATGTTCCATTACGACTTGCTGTTGGTAAACATAAAATCCACATTGAAAGTTGTAATAAAAAATTAGCCACATTTAAATTATCTGATTTTGAAGCTAAAATTGGTAATATTAAAGCTAAACAAGAAAGTTCTGACATCTTTAGAATTAAGGTAAGTTAATATGAAAATAAAAGAAATTGTCGACATTCAGGGTTATGATAAAAGAGCAAGATTAATGGATCTATATACCCAGGGCATGGACTTACTTGCAGGAACAGAAGCTTGGGAAGAAGTTCAAAAAGAAATTCATCAGTTAAGAAAAGAACTAGGTATGAATGAAGGAGATTATTTCTCGCATGATGACCCAGAATATAGTGATTGGCACAAATTTGCAAGATTACAGGATTTATACGATCTCGTAGATGATGGTGGCAATTATGATAAAGAAGAAGTTGAAGCTGAAGTAAAGTGGTTAAGAAAAGAATTAGACATGCATCCATCAGAACGAAGAGGTGTGGCTGCCGATACTTATAAAAAGGGATGGTCACCGCATGGGCACAATGCTCGACTAGAAAACATAAATGAAGAATGTGGCGAAGGTGAATACTACTGTAGAAAATCTGGTATGTGTAAGCCAATTCCAGATGGTTATAAAGTAACAGATGACGGCACTCTAATTAATGAACGCCTTATAGGGCCAACTAGAATGGCCGTGCAGAAGTATTTTGACAATGAAGCTTATGGATTAAGAAGAGCAAGAATAGATGCCACTGAAAAAGCATTAAAGATTAGCGATATGGATGTTGACTCAAAAGGAATTGTACAAGATTTCAAATATGAATTCGGAGAGATTGATGAAGTTGCTACTGCCGGTTCAACAAGTGCAGGTAATATTGCCGCAGTGAATAATCCTCATGTAACTAATCCTTATCGTAAAGGTAAAAAGAAACACCCTAAACCAGTTTCCGTAAGTGCATTAGATGATAAAACTTCAAGCATTTTTGGTGGACCTTTAAGACGTCTTTAATTACTAATGCGTGATAAAATTAAACTTGTCTCTTCTGCAAATACTGGGCACTACTATACAACAACAAAAAATAAACGTGCTATGCCGAATAAAATAGAAATGAAAAAATTTGATCCTGTCATTCGAAAACACGTTATATATAAAGAAGCAAAAATAAAATAGTGTTGTTTGGCAAAAATGCTAGACCTTTCAGAAATTACACATCTACATATTGAGTTAAGTTCTCATTGTAATGCTAGATGTCCTCAATGCCCTAGAAATTTTAATGGTTGGAATCACCCAATCATGCCCGCTAATAATCCAAAACATTTTGACTTAACAAAATTAACCGAGATTGCTAAACAATTTAAAAATTGTGAAATACTTTTTAATGGCAACCATGGTGACCCGATGATGCACCCTGATGTTGTTGAGTGTGCTAGTTTATTTAATAATGTAAGCATTGGCACAAATGGAAGTATTGGAACATTAAATTCTTATATGCAACTTGCCCAACAAGGTGTAGAAATGATATTCAGTATCGATGGATTAGAAGATACTAATCATATCTATAGACAAGATGTAATTTGGAGAAACATAATGTCCAGGGCAGAAATGTTTATTGGTAGTGGCGGCCATGCTACCTGGAAATTTATTATATTTAGACATAATGTAAATCAACTTTTAGAAGTTCGAAAATTAGCAAACGAAATGGGGTTTCGAAAATTTGAACTTGTTAGTGCCGGACGTGATTATGGACCAATTATGAATGATAAAGGTGAAATTATTAATTGGTTACTATCAGCTGATGATGAACGTGAAGCTGGAGAATATGATATTGATTTTAATCTTAAAATCCAAACCCATCCTGTAGAGCGGAAACCAAAACCAGATTTTAGTGATCGTCCTGTAACTTGTGAAACACTTAAAAACAAAAGTATCTATTTTAATGTTGATGGAGAAGTATTACCTTGTTGTTATCATGGAGTGCATCAACATATACATCCTATAGGAACCACTTTACAGGAACAACTAGATAGTTTTAAATTCTTAGAAAATGGTTGGGAAACACCTAAATGTGACGAAACCTGTTACGAGTCTTGTGGTAGAAAATAATCAGCAATCGGTTGACTAGACTAACTATTTTATGTATAATTAATACTTTAATAGGAGATTACAATGACCGCGGATATAATAATTGATGGTAACAGACATTTTAATACTGATGAAAAAACCAAATTAAAACAACTAATCAACGAAGGAATGGCTGTAACATCCGAAATAGAAACATTACAGAGTGGTCTTCGTGACACAGTTAAAGCTATAGGCGAAGAACTTAGTATTAAACCAAGTGTTATCAACAAGGCAATAAGAACGGCATATAAAGCAGAATACACACAAACACGTTCAGATTTTGAATTATTAGAAAGCATTTTAGAAGCAACAGGTAAAACTATTTGACGTTAGATTGGCATAAAACAGTCAACTTTATTAAAACTGACTGGCATAGTAATCATCTTAGATTTATTTTAGAAGTTATAAATTGGTTTGGAAATTTAGTTATGGCATTAACATTTGCTATAACTGTTCCAGATGTACCATTACATTATCTTTATCCAGGATTTATATGTTTATTATGTATTAGTACCTATTCTGCAATATCTAGGGGTAGCTTTGGATTATTGCTAACTACTATTACTATCCTATTAATAGACATAGTTGGTTATTATAGATTATTAACAATTACAGGGTCGTTCACTTAAAGAACAAGAACATGGTAGGTCAGCCATAAATGACTAGGAGAATATGAGTTACATTGATGCAATAATTGATCGGCAGAATGATATTATTCGTGTAGTTGAACGTATTAATGGCGAACGAATATTTAAAGAATATCCTGCAGAATATATATTTTATCTTGGAGACCAAGCCGGTAAGCATAAATCAATTTATGGTGACCCTGTATCAAGATTCCGCACAAACAATAGTAGAGAATTCCACAAAGAACTTAAAATACATAGTGATAAAAAAATCTTTGAATCTGATATTAATCCAGTATTTAGGTGTCTAGAAAATAACTATTTAGGTAAAGAAGCACCCAAAATTAATATATGTTTCTTTGATATTGAGGTTGACTTTGATCCGGATAAGGGATATAGTAGACCCGAAGATCCATTTAATGCGATTACTGCTATTAGTTTATATTGTAATTGGCTAAACAAATTAATTACTTTGGTTATACCACCCAAAACAATGCCTTGGGACACAGCAGAAGGTATTGTAGCTGAGTTTGAAAATTGTTATATGTTTGACAAAGAAGAAGACCTATTAGAAACATTTCTAGGTTTAATTGAAGATGCTGACATACTTAGTGGTTGGAATTCAGAAGGATATGATATACCTTATACTGTTAATCGTATTACTAGAGTTCTAAGTAAGAACGATACTAGGCGTTTTTGTTTATGGGATCGATTACCAAAGAAACGTACATTCGAACGTTTTGGTGCGGAAAACCTAACCTTTGATATAATTGGCAGAGTACACCTAGATTATATGCAATTATATCGAAAATACACATATGAAGAACGTCATAGTTATAGTCTGGATGCTATTGGTGAATATGAATTAGAAGAACGTAAAACACCCTATGAAGGCACGTTAGATCAATTATATAATAAAGATTGGAAAGTGTTCATAGAATATAATAGACAAGACACTATGTTATTAAAAAAGCTAGATGCAAAATTAAAGTTTATAGATATTGCAAATGAACTGGCTCATGCTAATACAGTATTACTACAAACAACTATGGGTGCTGTTGCTGTAACAGAACAAGCTATTATTAATGAAGCACATGAACGTGGATTTGTAGTTCCTAATCGTAAAGAAAGACTTACCGATGCAAGGACTGCGGCGGCAGGTGCTTATGTTGCATATCCTAAAAAAGGTTTACATGATTACATAGGTGCTATAGATATTAACTCACTTTATCCAAGTGCTATTCAAGCATTGAATATGGGTAATGAAGCTATTGTTGGACAACTACGTCCAACTATGACTGAAAGATATATAGATCAAAAACAAGAGAGCGGTAAAAGTTTCGCTATGAGTTGGGAAGGGTTATTTGCTACATTAGAATACACCGCGGTAATGAATAAAGAAATAGGTACAGAAATTATCGTTGATTGGGAAGATGGCAAAAGTGAGACTTATTCAGCGGCAAAACTTTGGAAGATGATCTTTGATGACCACCGGCCATGGATGCTAACAGCTAACGGTACTATTTTTAGTAGTGAAACAAAAGCTGTTGTTCCAGAATTACTACAACGCTGGTATAAAGAACGTAAAGAGTTACAAGTAAAATTGCGAGAAGCAACAACGCCAGAAGATGTAGAATTTTGGGATAAGAGACAATTAGTAAAAAAGATTAACTTAAACAGTTTATATGGTGCAATTCTAAATCCTGGGTGTAGATTTTTTGATAAACGCATTGGACAAAGTACAACCTTAACAGGAAGAACTATTACAAAACACATGGATGCTCATGTAAATCATGTTATTACTAGTGAATATGATCATGTTGGTAAAACAATTATATATGGTGATACTGATAGTTGTCATTTTTCAGCATATGAAGTACTTAAACCTGAAATAGAAAAAGGTAATATAGAATGGAATAAAGAATGTGCTATTGCATTATATAATAATATTGCTAATAATGTAAATAATAGCTTTCCTGATTTTATGAAAAAAGCATTTCATTGTCCAGAAGAAAACGGCAAATTAATTAAAGCTGGATTAGAATTAGTAGCTATACGTGGTTTATATATTACAAAAAAACGTTATGCACTAATGGTATATGATATTGAAGGACGACGTTTAGATGTTCACGGAGACGATGGAAAAATTAAAGCAATGGGTCTTGATTTAAAACGTACAGATACACCTCCGGTAATACAAAAGTTCTTAAGCGAAATACTAGAAAGTGTATTAACAGGTAGTGAGAAGGGTGTAATAATTGAAAGAATATTACAATTTAAACATGATTTTCATAACAGACCTGGGTGGGAAAAAGGTACTCCTAAACGTATTAATAACTTAACCAAATACACTAAAGAAGAAAAAAGAAAAGGTAAAGCTAATATGCCTGGGCATGTTAGAGCTGGTATGAACTGGAATACATTAAGACAAATGAACGGCGATAAATATTCAACACAAATAGTTGATGGCATGAAAGCTATTATATGTAAACTTAAACCTAACCCATTACAATGGACTAGCATAGCTTATCCAACAGATGAAGTGTATCTACCCGAGTGGTTTAAAGAATTACCATTTGACAATGCCGCAATGGAGACTGCTATTGTAGATCAAAAAGTAAAGAATTTATTAGGTATATTAGATTGGGACTTAACTGCGGCTACAAATACTGCAAACACATTTAATACTTTATTTGAATTCGAATGAAATTAAGTAAAATAGTAGAATATAAAATTAGATTGCAACAACATGATCTAGCGGTTATTAATAAAGTAGCCAATGAAATGATGGTACATATTGGATCTGAAATAAATGATGATACTTATGCAAAAGAATTTAATGATTATGGTAAAAATATATTAAGAAGTGTTGATGCAATTATAGAAAATTATAAAAACTATATACAATCTATACAAGAACAAATATCTACTCAAGAGAAAGATTATTATAAGCAATCTCTTAAGTTATATACAGAACAAACTGTACTTGAAGAATATCATAGTATCATGGCACAAACTTTTTTCTTAGAAGAAGATACTAGAGAATATTTAGAAAGACGCATAGACAAATATACTGATTGGACATATCCAGGTTTACAGATATCACCAATATTTGGTGGCAGAGAATTAACTGACGCTATGGTTAGTTTAGATCCATTGTATCTAGTAGACTATCAACAAACATTAGTAAATGAAGTATCAAAACAATACAACTTTACATATAGACATAGATTACGTTCCTATATTATGAAACGTTATGATTCTAATAATACAAAACAAATTTTATTTCCAGAGTTACCAGTAGAACAATTTGGATTTATATTAGCCTGTAACTTTATAGATAAATTTCCTTTGCCTGTGATTGAAGCTTATTTGTCAGAAATATTTAATTTATTAAGACCTGGTGGTGTAATGCTATTTACATTTAATGATTGTGATATTCCGCATAATATACAATTAGTTGAAAAAAGGTATCGTCCGTATACACCTGGTAAAGAAGTAAGAAAGTTAATAAAAAAACTTGGCTATGAAATATTAAATCATCATTCAGAAAGTTATGGTATTGCTTGGTTTGAAATTAAAAAGCCTGGAGAAATAAAATCATCAAGAGGCGGACAACCATTAGGAAAGGTATGTCATTATCCTATTCCTATAAAAAAAGAACATAGTTATTTAGGACGTGATCGTGGTGAATTTAGTACAGAGGAAAATTATAAAAAAAATGATTTGGTTATGTTTGAAAATCATTTCTATAGAGCTACTGAACATGTAAAAAAGGGTTCTTCCTTTAATTATGAGAATTGGTCTAAACCTAAAAGAGGATGGCGTAACCGTGGACAATTTCAGGAAGAACATGATTATAAAAAAGATGACATGGTTGTGTTTAAAGGATTCTTTTATAGAGCTCTTCAAGATATAAAAAATGGATCCCCATTTGATATTAATGAATGGGTAGAATGTGGGCCAAATGGAGAAGTTCTCCTGAAGAAATAAACGGTTGATGAAATTTACTATAGAGGTTGCATTTAACCTAAATAAATTATATAATACAACTTATTGGGGCTATAAAGCCGTTAACTTAATATAAAAAGGAATAAAAATGAGAGATTACTTATTAGATTTAGTAGAACATACATATGACTTGGGTTGCATTGATTTAGTAAAAATTACTGGAAATGATGCTGAAACTACTATAAATGGGTTAGCTGAAGACCGAAGCGTAGTTGTACAGGCAAAATTTAAAGATACAATTCAGGAATTTATTGGTACATTCGGTATGCCTAATTTATCTAATCTTAAAATCATACTTGGTATTCCAGAATATCAAGAGAATGCTAAAATTACAATAACAAATCAGGACCGTAATGGTGTAACTTGTCCTGTTGGTTTACATTTTGAAAATCAAGCCTGTGACTTTAAAAATGATTATCGTTTTATGACAAGTGAGATTATTTCTGAAAAACTTAAAACGGTTGCATTTAAAGGTGCAAATTGGAATATTACTTTTGAACCTACTATGGTTAGTATACAGCGTTTAAAATACCAAAGTCAAGCTAATGTTGACGAAGAATTTTTTACAGCTAAAACAGAGAATGGTGATTTAAAATTCTTCTTCGGTGATCATTCAACACATGCTGGAGACTTTATATTCCAACCTGGCGTTGAAGGAACATTAGCAAGAACATGGGCTTGGCCAGTTCGCCCATTTATTAATATTTTAGATTTAACTGGTGATAAAGTAGTACAATTAAGTGATGATGGGGCCGCACAAATTATCGTTGATTCGGGTGTGGCAGTTTATAATTATATTTTACCTGCTCAAAGCAAGTGACCACTGACATAACAGACTTAACTAGTAATCAGAAAGATTATGCTATCTTTCTTCCAGCCATTAGTGGCTTTTACGCCACGTTTATAGGTAAACAACGCGAAACTGGAAAGTATGTAGATCCTGCTAGACTACCTAAAGCATTCTCTGAAGGTGTTGAAGGAATGAACTGGTTAAATGATCAGCAAGGTTATTTTAAGTATAAATGGAGTTTATATTCTGCAGGACATGCCAATTTAGATTTAAGCAAACCATGTGCTAAAGAAGATATGGTTAGACATCGCGATCGTAAAAATACTTTATTATTAGGAGACTCAGGAGGTTTTCAAATTGCTAAAGGCAGATGGGAAGGTAACTGGAAAGATCCTAATGATAGAGCTACTAGTAAAAAACGTCAACAAGTATTAAAATGGTTAGAAGGTACTTCCGACTATGCAATGACACTAGATATTCCGACCTGGATTATACATGATAAAAATGCTGGAGCAAAAACTGGAATTCAGACATACGAAGATGCTGTGAATACAACACAATATAATAACGAATATTTTATTAAAAATCGCACAGGTGAAACTAAATTTTTAAATGTATTGCAAGGCAGTAATCATCAAGAAGCAGATCAATGGTATGAGTTAATGAAAAAGTATTGTGATCCAAAACAGTACCCAGGCGAACACTTTGATGGCTGGGGCATGGGTGGACAAAATATGTGTGATACACATTTAATATTAAAACGTATTGTTACTATGCTTCATGACGGATTATTAGAACCTGGCATACATGACTGGATGCATTTCTTAGGTACCTCTAGACTAGAATGGGCTTGTGTATTAACAGACATACAAAAAGCAATTCGTAAGTATCATAATCCAAATTTTACTGTTAGTTTTGATTGTGCTAGTCCTTTCTTAGCAACAGCAAACGGACAAATATATACTAATAATATTATGGAAGATCGCAGTAAATGGGTATACAAAATGCAACCAAGCGTTGATGATAAGAAATATTGTAGCGATACTAGACCATTTAGAGATGGAGTATTGCAAGATGGTATTTTTGAAGACTTCCTAGAAAGTCCAATATCAAATAAAACCTTAATGAAAGATGTTTGTATATACTGCCCAGGTGACCTAAATAAAAATAAGAAGGAAGGTAAAACAAGTTGGGATAGTTTTAGTTACGCAATACAAATGGCACATAATGTTTGGATGCATATTAATGCTGTACAAGAAGCTAATAGATTATATGATCAAGACATATATCCAGGCATGTTAATACAAGAAAAAAATAATAGATATGTGTGCAGAGAGATTATAGATGCTATATTCAGTACTAGTGAGAAAGAAGTACAAGAAGAACTTATCGAAACATTCTCTAGATTTTGGACAAGTATTGTTGGTACTAGAGGTTTTACAGGTAAACGTGCAATAAATTCACATACTATGTTTAATAATCTTTTTGAATTTACAGATGAATCAACTGATATTCCACAAAAACAAGATGAACCCGAATTAGATGAAAGCAAACTGGATGAATTAGATGAAAGCAATGATGTCTCGTAGATTTAAAACAGCCTGGGTTGAAACACAATGGGAAGGCTCAGCGAATAAAATTATTCCACAAAAGAATTATTTTATTGGTAAAGAAGTTGAATTATCTCCAGCACATGGTTTAAAAACTTTATTTGTAAAAACAGAAACAAGTATGGATGCACCAACAATATTAGCTACAGCAAATATCAAAGCATGTGATCATATTTACCTTGGTGCTGGGCAAAGTTTTATGACCAATACCCTTTATGGTTCTCGTTACGTTCCGGTAAGTGAAACAGATAATCATGGTAAAACATTACAAATTTTACAAGGTGACAGTCTTAAATTTGAAAATTTTGATTCTTTTCCGATGGGTATTCATTGGTTATTAGAAACGACTAACTATTGGGTTACTTTAGATTTTGATGTAATGTATCTTGATCTAATTACAAGTTGGAATCTTTTTAAATACGAAAAGTTTATTCCAATGATTTCGGTTAAATTACCTAGTTTACATAGCTTAAATAAACATGCTATAATTAAACTAGACGATAACATTAATTTTAATGGAGCCACTAACAATGGCGTATGGTGTCATAACTTACAATCCTTAGCTAAACGTAAAGGACTCACTAAGTGGGCAGAATATGTAGACGACAAGGAAACTAGCCCAATAACAGATAAAAACCTCGAAAAAGAATATAAAGAATATTCTAAACAATTTAAAGCAGATAAAACAGGAAAATATATAGTATGGGAGTAAAATATAAAAAGAGTGTATCAAGTTACAATAGAACTACTAGAAAGACTACTGTAAGTCATTTTTGGTTAAGCGGTGTGTCTACAAAAGAATTACTTGAAGATATTGAAAAAGATTCTGTTAGACCAAAACAGAAACAAAAAGCAAGAGTTGAATTAACAAAGCGAGGAGTATCATATGAGCAAAAAGCAATTGATAAAAGTTCTGAAAGCGAAATATGAGTCTGACAGAGATCAAGCCAAGGCTAATATTAACACTTTTCTTTCGCAAAATATTGGTGTAGCTGACCATATTAACTTTACAGAAACATTAGATGGTGAAATAGAAAAGTTAGCCAAAGCAAAAGATATGTTAGATGCACTAGAAGATATAGAGACTGAATGAATCTAAATATATTACAAAATTTAAAAATGGTACATCAGAAACCATATCCATATCTATGTATTGATAATGCACTTCCGGAAAATGTATATAACGAATTAGAAAATACTTTTCCTGAAGAGTTGGTATGTTCTGTACAACCTGGAGACAATGGTATTTCGTATAGGTATAAATGTAATCCTGCATTAATTGATCGCATTATACCTCAAATTTGGATAGACTTTTTTGAATACCATAGCTCAGAGACATTTTTTAAAAAATGCATTAATGTTTTTAAAGAAGGAATATGTAAACATTATGGTGAAAAAACATATGATAAACTTATGGACACTTCGGTTGCGATTCGTCGAATGAAAGGCAAGAAAGAAGCAAGACTTGTTACAGATTGTCAGTTCGTAGTACATGAACCTGTATCGGCTTCTAGTACTAGTAGACCAGCACACATGGATAATCCTAGTGAAATTTATGCAGGATTATTATATTTAAGAAAACATAATGACAATAGCACAGGTGGTAATTTTACTATACATGAAACTACCGGAAAAATAACTAAGGTAGTAGAACACACATCTACTGGTATAGGCGGAAGAAATGTAACAGAAGATGTACATCAGCCTATATTTGAAGTACCTTATAAAGCAAACCAATTCTGTATGTTTCTTAATGCTCCTGAGAGTGTGCATAGTGTTACGCCGAGACTCGGTGCAGTAGAACGCAGACGTAGTATTAATATTATTGGTTGTTACAAGAAAAAAGAAGATGGACTTATGTGGGAAGCGGAGCATATAAAATGAATATGACTATGTTAGAAAGAGAAGTAATAGACAATGCTGTAGATCAAGCAAAAACTAAAATATGGGTTACGTTTAGAAAGGAAGGAATACATTGTTTTCCGTTAGCCGCAACTGATCCAAAACTTGCAGACGTTAGCTTTCTTGGTAATCCACACAGACATATTTTTCATTTTAAAGTATGGATTGATGTATTTCATGATGATAGAGAAATAGAATTTATACAATTTAAAAGAAAATTAGAAAGTTGGTATGAAACAGATAGTACAGAACCCTTATCATTAAATGATAAAAGTTGTGAAATGATATCCGATGATCTGTTTATTAAAATTTCAAGTGAATACCCAAATCGCGATGTTTGGATAGAAGTGTCAGAAGATGGTGAAAATGGCAGTTATAAAGAATACACCGCAGGCGGTGGTTGGCAAACTTTACCATAACAATAAAAGGAATAAAAATGGCTAAAAAAGTACCACAAGACATTAATCAAATTTTTGATGATCTTGATAAATTAAAAGATTTTTGTAGAGACCACGGATTTCGATTTAATGAAGCCGATCTCTATAACCCAAGAATGTTTGTTTGGCAACAGTATACCAAATTCATAAATGGTAAAAACTGTAAGAATAATTGGGACGATGAAATCTCTCGTGTTCGTTCTAGTTATAGACCAAAACCAAGACAAGAAGTTGACAAACGTACATAGGAATGTTATAATTAGACGATGAGAAAATTATTTTACATGGGCCTAGAAAGCTATCAAGCCCGATATACATACCAATTACAGGATTGGAGTGAACGTGTTTTTAAAAAGCGTGGCATTGATTATGTAGTAGTTCCTGGCGAAGAAATTGATAATACCCAAAGTATTCAAGTTGGTCAGGTATTAGATGCACATGGTCGAAGTTATTACAGTATGAGTCAAATGATGAATCTAGTACAATACATGCGTGACGGAGAAGTTACTGGTGACGATGTTATCTTCTTTGAAGATATGTTTCAACCTGGTATTGAAAGTTTACCATACATTATGGACCAAATTCCTAAAACAGACAGACCAAGAGTATATGTCCGTTGTTTAGCTCAAGCAGTAGATCCTGATGACTTTGTACATGTTTGGGGTATGAGTAAATGGATGGGTTTATATGAACATATGGTAAATGAATTTGTAACTGGTGTATTAGCTACCAATGAAGAAATGGTTGCACACATGAAAATTGCAGGTTGGACTGCACCACTTTATAATATTAGTGGGTTATCATTTGGCAAATATGAAGTATTAGAACGTGTTGATTGTAAAATTAAACCATTTCATAATAGAGCTCGTAGAATATGTTTCGCCGCACGTTGGGATCAAGAAAAGCAACCAGACTTTTTTATGGACTTAATAGAAAAATTTCATAAACAAAGTCCTGCTACTGATGTAGAATTTGCTCTATTAAGTGGTGGAAAATTAAGAAGTAACAATGATAGTTACATGAAACGCACTGAAAAATTACAATCGCAAGGATTACTTAAAGTATATGAGAATTTAGAAAAGAATAGATACTATGAAATATTAAATGATAGTCGTGTACTATTTAATTGTGCATTACAAGATTGGGTTAGTAATACTGTCAGCGAAGCAGATACATTAGGATGTAATGTGCTATATCCTGCATATAGAAGTTTCCCAGAAACTTTTGCTAATGACGCTGAAAGATTATATGTTCCTTGGAGTTTAGATGATGCATATAATAAACTACTTCCATTATTAGAAGAACGACATAAAAATTGCGGGCAAATAAGTTCTTATACTGATAGAACTATTGATAGAATTTGTGATATAATGCAAGGCAAAGATAGAAAATATTTAAGAATGAATAAAGATTATCGGAAACATACCAGAGAGACAAAATATAAAAAATGAGCATAAAAGGTAAAACAATTCTAGTTACAGGTGGTGGTGGTTATATTGGCGGCAATATTGTAAAAGCTCTACATAGAGCAGATGCAATTCCTATTGTTGTTGATTATAAAAATAATATTGCGATAAAACCATTTACAGAATCATATAATAAAGTTGATTATGGTGTACGTGAATTCTATGGTATTGCAAAAATACATAACATTGATGCTATGGTACATTGTGCCGGAACCAGTTTAGTTGGGCCTAGCATGACAGATCCTGGAGAATATTATAATAATAATGTAGCTAAAACTATTAACATGTTAAACGGTCTTAGAGAGAATTATAAATTAGTACCAATAGTGTTTAGTTCAAGTGCCAGCGTATATGGTGATCCTGCTTATGTTCCTATAGATGAAAAACATCCTTTAAGGCCTATGAGTCCATATGGTGCAAGTAAATTAATGATAGAACGAATACTACAAGATTTTGATATAGCATATGATTTACCACATATTAATTTAAGATATTTTAATGCCGCAGGAGCATCTAGAGAAATTGGACAAGCACCTGGAGCAACACATATTATTGCAAGAATATTTGAATCATATATGAAACAAGAAACATTTACACTTAACGGTAATGATTATGATACGCCTGACGGTACCTGCGTTAGAGATTATATTCATGTTGTAGATCTTGCTAATGCACATATTAAAGCCTTAGAGTATCTTTTTGCTCATCAAGATGAAAGACATTCTATTAACTTAGGTACAGGTAAAGGAATATCCAATTTAGAAGTTGCGTCTGCAGTAGAGGCCAGTCTTCAGTTACCGCCTACTACATTAAAAGAAATGATTAAAGAAGGACCAAGACGCCCTGGGGATCCTGCAGAATTAGTTGCTTCAAATAAATTAGCTAAAGAGTTATTAGGTTGGGAACCAATCCATGATATTCATGATATTTGTAAATCAGCACACTCTTGGTATAATCATGATGCCGCCGAAGTAGCCAAACTACTTCGCTAAAAGATTAATATTACAACCAGACTAATCCACTAATAAATACCTGCATGTACTAGGAGACCTACTATGCAATTATTACAATTTCTAAAACATAATAAATTCTTATTCTTACATTGCTTCATATACATCGTGGGCTTCTATGGTATATATAGATTGTTTGGAGATATTAGCCTATGGTTTTTTGTTGGGGCTTTTGTATGGAGTAAGTTAATACAACTCATTGGGCATAGCATTGGGTTCCACAGATACTTTTCCCATAATGCATTCGAAACAACAAAATTTGGTCATTGGTTAATTTGTTTAACTAGTATTCTAATTGGTGTTGGTAGTCCAATATCATATGCTAGAAATCATAGATTTCATCACCGTATGTCTGATGAACAACGAGATTTACATAGTCCTGTTACTGATGGTAAAATTAAAACTTTCTTTGGGCTTTGGCCATTCCACGATTTAAATTGGTTTCTAAAAAAAGGAACAGTTCAAGTACGTGATTTAATAAAAGATCCATTAATACGTTGGATACATAAATGGTACTACGAAATTTGGACTATTTTAATTATAGGCACTTGTTTAATTGATTGGAAACTTATGGTTTACGGATTAGTATTACCATCATTAATTTTCCATATTGAACTTAATATTTTTGTTAATTTCTTTGGACATAGTTATGGATATCGTAACTATGAATTACCAGACTGGAGTCGCAATAATATGTGGATTAGTTGGTACAACTTAGGTGAAGGCTTACATAATAATCATCATGAACACGCAGGATTATATGATTTTGCTATATATGATGGGGAATTTGATCCTAGTGCTTGGGTTATTGATAAGTTTTTAGCTATTCCAGATTCTAAAATAACCAAAGCTGGCAAACTAAAAATACATGAACCAGCTAAATTTAATAATAAAACCATTTTGCACGATCCAGAAAATGAATATCCAAAATGGTTTTCTAGTCGTTATGAATAAAATTGAATTAATTGAGGCTCTACAAGATGAAGAGCCTGAGAGTATGGTGCAAGGACCATTTAAGCGGTTGGCTATTCAAGGCTTATATTCTATGGAGTATTATAGCTGATCTGACCCTATTGGGTGGAATACTTTGGCTAATTTTGAAGTAGTCACCACTTGACCACTTCACCCAAACAATGCTATAATATGCATTATGGAATCAAAAATTGACAACCGATATGATACTTTAAATAAAGCTCATTCCGAAGGGCGAGCTCCTTGGACTGATATTGTAATAAAAACTAGAGATTATACTATATTTCGTGATGCTTTTGCAGTAACCGAAGGGCATATTCTAATAGTTCCGACTATCAATACACAACTACAAATTCAAAATTGTTTTAAAGTAGCTACCACAATTGGTACAGATAGTGTAAATGCTGACAGCGATATTACTGGTTTTAATGTTGGATTAAATGTTGGAGCGAGTGCAGGACAAACGTGTATGTATCCGCATGTACATATGATTCCACGACGTGATAATGATTGTGCTGACCCTGTTGGGGGCGTTCGAAATGTAATTCCGGGTAGAGGAAATTATCATACAAGTGATTATTATAATGAAAACCGTGAAGATATTGAAGTTCAATTAAAATTCGACATGTTCAATGAGAACGTATAAACTTTTTTATTCCTTATACTTTAGTCCACCTTCCCATTATGGAATTCCTAGAAATGCTTGTAAATGTAAAATTTGCACAGAAGATTGTGATTTAAGTATTGTAAGAAATGGTATAACTTTTATTTCAGATGGCGACAAATACGGTCCAGAATTTATTGATAAAACAGGTGTAGTAAAACAGAACTACTTTATAGTAGATGATTTTTCTACCGCTTATAATTGTTTTGAATCGAATTTTGTAACAAATGGCTTTAGTGAGGAAAACTATTTTAAAATAGATAAAAAGGAATTTGTAGAAGGCCCTGGCGATGTAGCTTTCAGTATAGAAAAAATTGAAATTTATGATATAAACAACAAACTAATTAAATCGGTGGACTATTAACATGACAACAACTACTGCAATACCTACAGGTGCTAAAATGCCATTTGACTTTGAAGAAATAATTAAAGTTCCATTTACAATGAAACCATATTTCCAATTATATGGTTATTCAGATTTACAAAATGATATCAGCAGATTTATTAAATATCCAGCTTTAATTACCGATATACTTGAAGATCGTGCTAAAGAATTTGACACATTGGGTAATAGAATATGGTTTGAATCTGATATTGCCATAGAAAATGATTTAATAGACAAAGCCGCTGAAAGAATGAATCTCAATAAACATTTTAAAAATATAGTTGAGCTTGGACTGGCTGTACCTGATGATATTATAATTATGCATGAAGGTAGAATTGAAGCCTGCTTTGTTTCATTTGCAAGTGGGTGGGATCCAAGTACCACCAAAGGAAAAACACTTGCAGAAGTACATTCTCCTGTTGCTGATAATGAAAAACTTATTAAAGCAAGCAAAGCAATAGTTAAAGCAATTACTGGTAAAATGTGTTATCATCGTTATACATGGGCAATAAGTTCACTTGATACACGTAGTAATCACCCATTTTATGAACGCCCGGACTTTAATAAACTAGCGGCCTTAACATTTAGAATAGAACACGAAAAAACCATTCCGATAGTTGAAAATGAATCTGTAGTGTTTTTAATACAAGTAAGTACTATACCATTACCAAATATACTTAAAGAATGTGGTCCTTTACTTTTTGAATCAATTAATAGTATGAGCGATGCCGTTTTGGAATATAAGAACTTAACTAAGGTTAAACGGCTACTAAACAATGAACAGAAGAAAGGGATCAACTACCTTAGTGAAGAATGGATTAGTTATGCAAAAAAGAAATGGCATTTAAATGGAGAAAAAAATAGGGTATAGGTTGACTTCCGTCTAAATACACTATATAATATTATATTAAAGACATCCTCGTCTTTACAAAAATAACTCGGAGAAGATATTGAAAACTAGTAAAAAAATAAAACAACGCATTACTGCCGCAAAAGCTAGATTCCATTCAAACGATAACATTAGTGAATTTATTGAACCAAACGAATTAGATCTACTACAAGAAGAAGTGGCTGAACAATTTCAAGGCGTACTTGAAAGTTTGGTTATTGATACTGAAAACGACCACAATACTAACGAAACAGCAAAACGTGTTGCCAAAATGTTTATTAAAGAAACATTTAATGGTAGATATGTTCCAACACCTAGAGTTACAGCTTTTCCTAATTTAGGTTATAAAAGTTTATATACCACAGGACCAATTAGTATTAAATCAACTTGTGCTCACCATTTCCAAAACATTGTAGGTAAATGTTGGGTAGGTGTAGTACCAAACGGTGAAGTTATTGGTCTAAGTAAATTTAATAGACTAATACATCATATATGTGAACGACCGCAAATACAAGAAGAAATGAGTAGTCAGATAGCAGATAAGTTAGAAAAGTATGCTAAAACTGAAAATATTGCTGTAGTAGTTAAAGCTGAACATCATTGCATGACTCATAGAGGTGTACGTGAACATGAATCGGATATGACAACTGCAATTATGCGTGGAGCATTTAAAACTGATCCTGCATTAAAACAAGAATTTTATGACATTTGTTTATCAATGAAGGGGCATAGTAAATAATGAAAGTTGGATTTACTTGTAGCTCGTTTGATTTATGTCATTCTGGTCATGTACAAATGTTACGTGAAGCAAAAGAACAATGCGATTATTTAATTTGTGGTTTACAAATTGATCCGAGTATAGATCGTAATACAAAAAATGCACCCTTACAAACAATAGTAGAAAGATATACACAATTAAAAGCGGTTCGTTATGTAGACGAAATTATACCATATATTACTGAAGAAGATTTAGAAGATATATTATCAATGTACCATATAGATGTAAGAATATTAGGTGAAGAATACAAAGATAAAGATTTTACGGGTAAAGATATTTGTAAAAAGAGAGATATTCAATTATATTTTAATAAACGGGATCACAGATTTAGTTCAAGTGATTTAAGATACAGGCTGTATCCGCGTGACTAGTGATAAAATTAAAGAGTTAGAGGAAGAATTAAAGGGTTGCTATAGAGCTATTGATGATTTAGAAAGATTAAATCGTACTTTAAGAGAAGATTTAGATGAGGCCTATAGAAGATTTAACATGATACTAAACGGTAAGGGTTATGGAAAAAAATGACACACATTATAGATAAAACTTTTGAATTTTGTTATGGTCATCGAGTATGGACACAAGTTCTTGATGGAGAATATGCGGCCGACTTAAAATGTGCATGTAGACATTTACACGGGCATGAAGGTAAGGTACAAGTATTTTTAACGGCTAATGAATTAAACGATTCCGGAATGATAACAGACTTTAGACATCTCGAATGGTTAAAAAAATGGCTTAATGAATATATTGATCATCAATTTATATTAGATAAAAATGATCCATTGTACAATCAAATTATTAATACAGAACTTTATTCTAAATTAAACCCTGTACAAGTTAAAGGTTGTACTTCAACAGTTGGTTGGACATTTGATTTATCTTCAATAACACCAAATACACCTGCATATGAATATTATGAAGGTTTTATGATAGTTGACTTTGTACCTACAAGCGAAAACTTATCAAAATGGTTATGCGACCTTGTTGGAGAAAAGATGTCTAAGTTAGGTGTAAGTGTACATCATATTGATTGGTGGGAAACTCCAAAAAGTAGATCAGTATATTATAATGAAAGCTGATAACGGTTTTACTTATATAAATTGGGCACAGGCCACAGGCATGTGTCATGTCTTAATACGTGAAATAACACTTGCTAATTGGAGACCAGAATATGTAGTTGGCTTAACAAGAGGCGGACTTGCTCCTGGAGTTATGCTTAGTCATTACTATGAAGTACCTTTTAAATCTCTACATGTATCCTTTATTGATGCACCCGAAGAACAAGAAAGTATGAAAGAGCTTACTAAATTATTTTTAAAAAATAAAAAAGTTCTAATTGTTGATGATATTAATGATACCGGACGTACCATTAATCACATTAAAGATAATGTTTGGTTTGACGCTGATGAACATTTTGATCTTTTTGGTTATAAAGATGAAGAAGAATTTTTAAAACAAAAAAAGTACGATCTAAGGTTTGCTGTATTAGTGCATAATGAAGCTTCTGATGCAGATATTAATTATTCAGCAAAACATATTAATAAAATGGAAAATCCAGAATGGGTTGTTTTTCCATGGGAAAACTGGTGGGAGGCATTGCCAAAGTGACCGCTGAAGGAAATTTATTAATTAAAATTAAAAAATATTGGGATAATCAACCTTGTAATATAAATCACGGTAAAAGTAAAGTTGGTACAGAAGATTATTTTACTGAAGTGCGTAATCGTAGATATTTTGTTGAGCCACATATATTAAAATTTGCTGATTTCTCATCTTGGAAAAACAAAAAAGTATTAGAAATTGGTTGTGGAATAGGTACTGATGCATGTATGTTTGCTAAACATGGTGCTCAATATACTGGCATTGATATTAGCAAAGAAAGTTTACAATTAGCTAAAAAACAATTTAAATTATATGGATATAAAGGAGATTTTTTTACTTATGATGCAAGTGATAATTTAGATTTTCGAAATTTTGATTTAGTTTATAGTTACGGTGTAATACATCATCACCCAGAAACAGAAAAAATAATTAATAATGTACATTCATGCTTAAAGGGTAGTGGTGAATTTCGCTTTATGGTTTATGCAAGACACTCATGGAAGTATGCTATGATTGAAGCCGGAATTGCTCAACCCGAGGCTCAAGAAGATTGTCCATATGTTAAATGTTTTACAAACCAAGACATTGAAAATATGTTAGGAAAGCGTTTTATAATACAAGATATAAATCAAGATCATAATTTTATGTATAATATAGATGCCTACAACGCTGATAGATATCTTTTAGAACCTTGGTTCGAAGTTATGAGCAATGATATGAGACAGGCTATAAGAGATCATTTAGGTTGGCATCTTCTAATAAAGGCAAAGAAATGTTAAAAGATTTATACTTTAAATTGTGCTACATGTTTATTGATTGGTTATTTCGTCCATCAACGTTATTAATGGGCCTATTAATTCTAGCTATATTATTCATTTCCATAAAATACAAGATTATATGACTAGAGATCAAATTAAGGTAGCAGAAATATTTTACTCCATACAAGGTGAGGGTAAATGGGCGGGTGTGCCTAGCGTATTTTTACGAACCTATGGTTGCAATTTCCGCTGTGCGGGCTTCGGCATGCCCAAGGGCGAAAATACTACAGAGCCAGAAGAAATAGCAGAACGTGTAGCAGAATTTAAAACATATAACGAACTACCATTAGCAACAACAGGTTGCGATAGTTATGCTAGTTGGCATCCAAAATTTAAGCATATGAGCCCTTTAATGTCTATTGACGAAATAGCTGATAAAATGCATGAATTAATTCCAAATAATACTTGGGCTCAACCTGGTGGTGATGATATACATTTAATATTAACTGGTGGTGAACCATTACTAGGTTGGCAAAGGGCATATCCAGAATTATTACTAAAATGTGTGAAAAATGGTTTACGTAATATAACTATTGAAACAAATGGCACACAAAAAATAGACCCATTATTCAGTAATTTTATATTTCATCAATTTACTAAACAAGATAAACTACATCACAAATTAACATTTAGTGTTAGTCCAAAGTTATCAGTAAGTGGAGAACCTTGGGACAAAGCTATTAAACCAGATATAATTAACAGTTACCAACAATATGGATACACCTATCTTAAATTTGTTGTTGCCACAAAAGAAGATGTAGAAGAAGTAGAGCAAGCTACAAACGAATATAGAAAAGCCGGATTCACAGGATCTGTTTATTTAATGCCAGTAGGTGGTGTATATGATCAATATATGATGAATAGTGATAAAGTTGCAGAACTTGCAATGAAAAAAGGATATAGATACAGTCCAAGATTACAAGTAGATATTTGGCGTAATGCCTGGGGAACATAATTGAAACAATTAGAAAACGGATGGCACTTGCCTGATATAGATCAAACTATGACCAGAAAAATTATTGGTGATGATGATATTACTAACAGCAATTATGAAATACATATTCGTAGTGCAATATTAGATTACATTCCAATAAGAAATACTTTTATAGACGTGGGTGCTAATGTAGGTGTATGGTCACTTAACATGCATAAACATTTTGATCGCGTTGTTGCTTACGAACCAAGCCCTATGAACATTGAATGTTTTGAAGCAAACCTTGATAGTTTACAACACGGAGCAAACGTAGAGCTAAGAACTAAAGCGGTTGGTGATACTAATACCGAAGTTAGTTTTAGAGATAGCGGAAAAAACTGCGGTAATAATAAAATAATAGAAGAAGAAACAGATAACTCATATAAAGTTACACAGGTAACGCTTGATGATGACCTTAATGAAAACGTTTCTTTAATTAAAATAGACGTACAAGGTTATGAATTGCAGACAATAAAAGGTGCTATAGAAACTATAGAAAAGAATAAATCCTGGGTAGCACACGAAGTTAACCAAGATGTAGACATAATTTGTGTAATTATGGAAAAACTTGGTTATGAAATGATTAGAGTTAGTAGTAAACGTATGTTTATTTGGGCACCAACAACAGGGCACATGGCACCGTCAGGAAATGATACTGCTCGTGTATTTGGTAGATCATTAGGACCTGGTCCTTATGCCGAAAAATATGGGCTAGGACCTCGCTTATCTCGTGTCAAGAGCTAAATATTACTTTATAGGATAAATCAAAATGGACTTGATGCCTCTAATATCTCCATATCCCCAATACTACCATGATATGATTATAGATCATAATAAAAAGCCACGTTACTATGGATCAATGACCGACTACGAACACACGTTAGAAAGTTATAATCCTTTATGTGGCGACAAAATAAGCGTATATCTAAAAGCCAAAGACGGCATCATTACTGATTTAACTTTTCAAGGTGAAGGTTGTGCAATAAGTATTGCCAGTGCCAGCATGATGATAGAAACCATACATAATGTCACTCCATTTGTAATAGATGCACAAAAATTATTAAGAAGATTTGTTGAAACAATGAGAGCTGATGACGATTCACACGATGAAAAATTAAAAATAGATAGTACATCTAAAAGTTTAAGTCCATCAAGATTATTAACCTTAACAGGTGTACGACAATATCCAGGGCGTATTAAATGTGCCACTATGTGTTGTCATACATTGAATGAAGTATTCAACCGCATTAGTGGTGCGAATATAGACATCAAAGGAGATTGAACATGGAAGGAAAACGAATCCCCGATACTGTTTTTTGTATGCGAATACCAGAGCCTTGGCGTTGGTTTCCAATGTATTCAAAATCTGTATTTGACAAACAACGAGTACTAGTATTTTCACTGCCTGGAGCATTTACTCCCACATGTAATAATTACCAATTACCGGAATTTGATTTACATTTTGATGAAATTGCACAATTAAATATCGATGCCATTTATTGTATATCAGTTAACGATTGGTTTACAATGAGAGCCTGGTTTAAAAAACTTGATATTAAAAGGGTTGACTTTTTACCAGATGGTAATGGAGACTTTACACGACGAATGGGTATGCTTATGAGCAAACATAATTGTGGAATGGGTATGCGTAGTTGGCGTTATGCTATGGTTATTAACAATGGTATAATTGAAAAAATGTTTGTAGAGGCAAATAAAGAGGATAATAGTGTAGAAGATCCATATAAAGCAACAACACCAAAAGAAATAATAGAATATCTCGAAAGAAGGGCTGTTGAAGATACAATTGGTGCTGAAGTTAGAGAAGCGGCCAATTCTGGATACGACGCATATTAGACCAAAACCGTTGACTTTTTTTGCCGCCTATGTTAATATTACTTAAATATGAACTCAAGGCGGCTTTACACAATTCTATAAAGCTCACTAACTAAACCTTAATAAGAAGCGTAGGGCCGCCTTAACTAACAAGAGATTACTATGTTTGAAAAATTAAAGCAAAAATTAAGTAATTTAACCAAAAAAACTAATACCAAAACAGCTAAGGCAAAGAAAAAATCTCCACTTGAAATAGCAAATGATAACAATGAACCTTATGTAGAAGTATTAGGTCTAGATATGGATCGTGATAATTTAGCACAAGGATCTTTTGAACTAGAATGGAATGATAAATTTGTAACAAATTTAATACGGGCTGGATTTAAAGGTAAAACAGATGCTGATATTGTTGATCAATGGTTTCAGACTATCTGTAAAAATATAGCTATGGAAAGTTATGAGCAAGAACAAGCTGACCCAGACAAAAGAAAAAGCAATAAAAAAGACCTTGGTGATGGCTACACCGAGGTTAGTTAATGAGCTGGTTAATAGTTAACGGAGATAGTCATACAGCCGGTGCAGAAGCAGTTAACCCATGTGCTTTTGCAGAAGACGATTCCGAATATACACATTTAAAAAGAACACCACACCCAGACAATTTAGAAGTTAGTTGGGGATATCAATTATCAAAACTGCTAAACTATCAATTCCATTGCCTTGCAGAAAGTGCATCTAGCAATACAAGAATCTTACGCACAACTAGACAATTTTTAAAAGACTCTGTACCAACAATAGCACCATCACAACTATTAATTATAATTGGTTGGTCTACTTGGGAAAGAGAAGAATGGTTAATCGATGATGAGTACTATCAAGTAAACGCAAGTGGTATAGATGATGTTCCAGATGAGTGGAAAGAAAGATATAGAAATTATATATTAGATGTTGATTGGTATAAAGTAACTAAAGAAATGCATAAAAAAATATGGGATTTTCATTGTGAACTTGAAGACCAAAACATTAAACATTTATTCTTTAATGGTAATAATACATTTGAAAGTATACAAAATAAAAAGGATTGGGGAACATCTTATTATGCTCCATACCTGCATGACGCTACATTTCATGACATGCTAGAACAAAATGGTAATACTACTATAGGTGATGGTTGGCATTTTGGGCCTGATGCACATTTAGAGTTTGCAAAGTTTTTACAAGAATATTTACTTGACAATAACATAGCAAAATAGTATAATAATTATATGAAATACCTACTTGTAGATACCGCAAATACTTTCTTTCGTGCTAGACATTCGGCTAGTAGACAAGCTGATACATGGGACAGATTGGGTTTCGCAATACACGTCACTTTGGCGAGCATAAATAAGTCGTGGAGAGACCAAAAAGCAAACCATGTTATTTTTTGCCTAGAAGGTCGTAGTTGGCGTAAAGACTTTTATGCACCTTATAAAAAGAACAGAGAAGTTGCACGTCAAGCATTAACCGAAAAAGAACAAGAAGAAAACCAATTATTTTGGGAAACTTTCGATAACCTACAGGAGTTCATTAAAACAAAAACCAATTGCACCGTATTACAACATAACGAACTTGAAGCTGATGATTTAATTGCTGGGTGGGTTGAAGCACACCCTAATGATGATCATGTAATTGTAAGCTCGGATTCAGACTTTTATCAGCTTCTTAGACCCAACGTAAGGCAGTATAACGGCATTACAGATGAATTACATACTCTAGAGGGTATATTCGATAAAACAGGTAATATAGTGCTGGACAAACGGACTAAGGAACCAAAACCTGCACCTAATCCATATTGGTTATTGTTCGAAAAATGTATACGCGGTGATAGCAGTGATAATGTATTTTCGGCTTATCCAGGTGTACGTAAAAAAGGAACAAGAAATAAAGTAGGTTTATTAGAAGCGTTTGGTGATAGAAAGAAAAAAGGTTATTCATGGAATAATATGATGTTACAACGGTGGGTTGATCATAATGGTGACGAACATAGAGTGCTAGACGACTATGAACGCAACAAAATCCTTATAGATTTAACAGCACAGCCGCCAGAAATTAAAGAAAAAATAGCAGAAACTATACTAAATTCCAGTAAACCAAAGAAAAATTTACAAGTCGGAGCTCAATTCCTAAAATTCTGTGGTAAATATGAACTGAAACGACTAAGCGATAATGCCAATTCAATTGCAACTTGGTTGTCCGCAAGCTACCCAGATCAGGAGATATTATGAGTAAAATTAAAAACAAAGAACAGGTTTATTTAACCGGGATATGTGCCAAAACTATTATTGATGGAAAATATTGGATATTAACAGATGGTAGAGATAGAATAGGAGAAATAAGTCTAAATGATAAAGAATACAGAATGAACCTCGGCAATGAAATACTTAAATTTAAAACTCTCGAAACAATTAAAGAACGCACCAATATTCAATTCCAAGAACTACCCGATGGATATGATCCAGATAAAATAAATGATGGATATAATGATAATGTACACGGCTATGGAACTGATGCTAAACCATTCAACGGTGTATGGTCCTTAACACAACAAGCACCTATATTCACTAAAGAAAATAATTCAAAATCCTGGTTTGCCGCTGGGTGGTATGTTATTAATCAGAATAATATTTGGCGACAAGAATTTTGTCCAAAACTTATAGCAATACAAAGATATGATTATCGCGGACCATTTAAAGAAAAAGAAAAAGCTAGAGAAGTTTTAGATATCATTAAGGGCGAGAGGTTATTTAGAAAATGAAGCATAAAGATTTTCCTAGTAACTTAATAAAGGTAAAGTATCGTTATTTAGAAGAAGAAATAGAATACGCAAAAAGTCAAATACAAGAACATGACACCGGACACATATATACTGCAATCAGTTGGATGGAATCAAGACTAAATCAACTTAAAGGTATAGAAGAAGATGAGTAGCGGACTATACATAAAAAGATTTATAGATAAATTACAAACTTTACAAGCTCAAAATGCAAAAGAATTTACTATGTCTATACACGAAGCCAGACAATTACACGGCGATATCACAAAAACATTATTAGATAATAATAACACATTCCCTCATAATGAAATAACAACGACTCCAGAAGTTAATAAAGTACTTGAAGTAGAAATTAAAGCCCCTCGTTTCTAAAATAAGACCACTTCGATAACCATATAGGACCTAGGTTTTCAACTTAGCTATGTATGCACACATCTACCGAAAATGTCATAAATACAGCATAACAAAAAGGAACAACAATGAGTAGGCCGAAGCCATTAGTATTAATTGAAAATACCAATAAGGAAACTTTTAAAACAGAACAGATTTTAGCCAGTGATGGTATCTGGGCAGTTTTTTATAAGAAGAAACCCATCAACCTTAAAACTTCCAATTATCTGGTTGAGTACCCTGGTCCTAAATATAAGAAAGTTAGTTTTAGTAACCCTGGGCATGCAATCAATCTCGCGAAAAAATTAAATACGCAATTTCAAACAGATCAGTTTACAGTAGTATTATTAAACAAAGGCACTACTGTATATCCTGATGCCAAATAAAAGAGAATTTACTAAAAAGTTACTGGCAGAAAACCCAGATGCTGTTGTTAATGACGCACTTAAAATCTGGTGGTATAATATTAGAAACGATGGTGGTCTAAGACTTACCGAAAGAGGCTTTAAAACTTTCGTCGACTCTTTTGAGCTTGAATATTATGAATGGGATTTACCTACTACACACTATTTGAATCCTAAATTATTGCTAGAATTGGATAAACATATGACATATCCATACTTTATAGAACATTTAGTTAAGAAATTTCCAGCAAAAATCTACATTTTTGGTGCAAAAGAAGCCACAGCAATCACTTTATATGGTGATATAAAGAATTATTTAGAAACCATATAATCCCTCAGCTATATAATTAGTCGCCCGGCTTTTTAAGGTTAGAAAATACTTGACTTATAATAAAACATTTGCTATACTAGCAATTCAATTAATTAATAAACCTAGGAGAAACCGAATTGGTATATGACCCAGGACAAACAGTTCACGTAAGCGATTTTGAGTTTACTAAAAAATATGGCAGATATGACTTACTTCTTCTATCAGCAAAAAGAGCCCATGATTTAGAAATGGGAGCATGGCCCTTAATAGAAGATACCGAAGGGCACAACTATCCTACTATAGCACTCAAAGAAATAGAAGCCGGAGTTATTACCTGGGAATATATATCAGACCCTGACAAATTTAACAAGAAAGAAGAAGAGGAAGAAGAAACAATTTTTGATTTCTGGCCAACTAACAATGACGATGAGGAAAAATAAACCTATGGATACTGAAAGTAAACAAAGATCTTTAGCAGAAGAGTTTGATATTATGCATGACGAGGCCGAAATTGCACAATTAAATTCCTTATTTCAACATCAAAAAGAAGCTGATAGAATAACTGAAGAAATGAATAAGCCTGGAGCAATAGTTTGTATAGATTGTAATGAGCCTATTAGTAAAGCGAGAAGAAAAGCTGTACCATGGGCACAACGGTGTATAGAATGTCAAGACCTATCCGATAGGAGACTCTAATTATGGCTCGCAACAAAGATGATTTTGATTCAGTAACTAGGTTAACTAATAAATTAGCAGACAATGGCATACACTTTTTAGTAGGTGAAATAGAATCTACTAATGTTACTGAAACCATCAAATGGCTTTGTGCTGAAAACTTGAATCCTAAGCCACGCAGAGAACTAACACTTTATATTTCTAGCGATGGTGGTGATCTTTATGAAGCCTTCGCTTTGATTGATGCAATGGAGGCCAGTAGCCATGCTATCAAAACTGTTGGGATCGGTTCCGTTATGAGTGCGGCATTTTTAATATTCACTAGTGGCACTCCTGGTAAAAGATTTATTGGTCCATACTGTAGTCTAATGTGTCATCAATACACAGATGAATTTGAAGGAAAACATCATGACATCAAAGCAACAGTAAAAGAATCAGATTATTGTAATAAAAAAATGTTAGACATACTTAAAGCCGCAACAGATCAAGATGGTAGAACCATTAAAGGTAAATTATTAAACGCAACTGACAGATATATTACACCTGACCAAGCTATTGAATTAGGTGTTGCTGATGAAATTTGGGATGATTTTTAAAGGAGCAATTAGCTATGTTTACTAAAAAAATGTTTAATACATTTTGGATTAGATTTATTTCAAGTGTTGTAATTGGAATGGGTATAATTGTTGTGTTTGTTCTTATAGGATAAATTATGAACAAAGACAAAGAGCAGATGATGGTCGAACTTGGTTCGATTGGTGAAGACCTTGTTGCTGATGAAATTTGGGATGATTTTTAAAGAATATGACTACCATAGCATTTAAAGACTCTAAACAATTTGGCGATAAGCTAGAGAAAGGTGATGCGATCACAGTAATAAAAAAGTTGCACCCAGATTGTACAATAGATTCACCAGATAATACTGGTAAATTTCGTGATGAAGATGGATTGGCAATTCCTGATCATACAGTAAAACAAGGCAATAAAATTGTAGCTTTTTATGATTCAAAGAATAAAAAACATCTCTATGATCCTTCCGAAGCAACAGAAAAGGTTTGGAGCACAGATGAAAAACTTTTTGATTATAGGAAATATGCTACTAAACATAAAGCACCATGCTATTTAATATTTTATAATAAAAAGAATGATAAAAAGAATGTTTATATTGTAAATGTTAATGTTAAACCAAAATTTTATAGAAGAGTTAATAATGAGCATGGTAAGCACTGGTATGGTTATTATATATCACAAACAACACCATATTCTATTACTAAACATAATGAAAATATACGAGAAAGTGATATTCAGGAAATTTGGAATGAAAAAGATTTAAACAAAAAGAAAATATTGGTCCACGCTACTTTAGATAGATGTGAGCCAGAACGGTCTAACAAACACATGGACCCTAGAAAGATAAGAGAAATGCGAAGACAAGTTGATTGGGCTAAAACACCATTAGAGATTGATAATATCATTACGAACTTATTGTTAAAAGGTGAAGGCCATGGTATGAACAACAAAAATTATAACCAGAAAATATACGACTAATAAAATATGACTACTATAGCATTTAGAGATGGAATAATAGCCGCTGATTCTCAGGAAACACATACTAACGGAAGAATAACTGAATGCAAAAAACTTTTCTTAGTTGATGGAAAAATTATTGGTACAGCGGGTGATAGTTATACTGGTCTTATTTTTGTAGATTGGTTTGAAAGAGGTGCCAGAATGGAAGATGTACCAGACCTAAGCCATGTAACATCTGATGAAGACTTTGAATGTTTGGTTATAGAAGATAAAGATAATGTATATACTATTAATAGATTCTTCCAAAAATATCATGTCGAAATGCCCGATGGGTTCTATGCAATAGGTTGGGGTTCATCATACGCTATGGCGGCTATGGATATGGGTGCCGATGCTAAAAAAGCCGTACAAATTTCGGCAAAATATGATGCTTACACTGGTGGCAAGATTAAAACCATGAAAGTGAAAAATTGGGGTCCACTTGTCGAAAAAACGTTAACTAGTTCACAAATTAGGAAAAAAGTTTAAAACTAGTTCACAGAATTGCCATAAACTGGTAGTAATTCCACTTGTTTCATGTATAATTAAGTTTATATATTATGAAACACATGATTCAAGACTTTGTAAATAATGCCTATTTTGGTGCTCCACCGAAATTAGTGGCCAAATATCGTAAGATGAAAGCCCTAGAAAATATCATGGAATCAAAAGACGTGATTGCTAGACAACTCTATGATTTTGCTAATATTCACGATATTGATCTAGCTAGTACGGGCAGTAATAATATCACTGGTTGCTACGAAGTATACGAAGTAATAACCGAACTTCACGATAATATCCAGGATATGGAGAAGCTATTAATCCAAGCAAATACTATGATGAGAATGGATAAATTTCAAGCGGGGTCGTAAGTTATTGATTCTATTAGAATTTCAAAAATCAATGACTTAGCAATCCTCAATTTTTTTCACAATTATTTCACTTTTCCCTTATTTTTCAATAACTTACAATTCAAAAAGAGGTTGACATTTCGGTTACCTTCCTCTATAATGTATTATACAAATTAAGAAATCAGAGGTCGAATGCAAATGAGTAAACAAGATACAGATAAAGTGTGGATGGATTCAGAAGTACCTACTGTAACAGTAATACATTCTGAAAACCGTTATCCTGATCATGCTGGAGCAACACATGATCCAGATGAAGCAGTAGCAGAAGTTACTTATCTTAAGTCATTACCTACATATGATGGCAAATTACACGAAGATGACCTTGACAAGGTATTAGGTTATGCTTGGAGATGGACCAATAATGTTAATGGATCTTGGTCTAGAAAAGAGCTTAAATTAGCCGATGAAGATGGTCTTCTTCATGAGAATGGTGATTACAACGAAAATGTTAAGGTTTTACTCCCTAACCCAAGATATGAAGGTCGCGAAATGGGTAGACGTTCTTCTATGGTAGGTGACATTTATATTCTCAACACTAAAGCAGGTAGTATAATGTATTCAGTTGATGATTTTGGATTTACTAACTTGAATGACACTATCAAGAATGCTATTAATGAGAATACTGTAGGGGAATCAATATAATGAAACCTGATGCTAAACATATTGAAAAATTCGAAATTTTAAAGATGATTACGCACCTTGAGGAATCATTGGTGCGTTTAAGTCGCGGGGTTGTTTTAGATATCAAGCAGAATGAGTTAATCATGAAAACCATACAAAATCAATTAAACGGGCTATATGATCTTGTTGCTGATAATTACATTAATACAAGATTCGAACCTGATAGGTACGAAAGAGATTATGTTAAAGAGCATAAGATCTATAAAGATGAGACTTATGAAACCGATCATTTTGTAGCTTTGATTGATGAAGGTACAAATATGGTAACTACTAGTCAAACTGTTGTTGGATATGATCCAGACAAGGCGTTAACTCCAGACTGGGTACATTAAATGAAGCTAAAAGATACCTTAGAAGTAGGTCAAGATTGTGGACTAGGTACTGTCCGTGAAGCTATTGATAATATCGAAATTCATGGACTTAGTTTATTTTCCTATGAGGAAATGGCTAAAGAATTAGGTGAACTTTATAAAGAGTGGACAGAATTAAACATTTCTGACACTTCAGAAATTGATGAAGTTCTTAAGATTTTGAGGGATAAAAAATGACCCGATACAGAAAAAAAGGTTATACTAAGAAGGATTTAGACAGAGAAAATAATGTAGTTTATCTTTCTGAATATAAACGTAAGAAAGAAACCAAAGCAATTTTTGGTGAACATATTTTTGATGATGAACTTACTTGGGTAGCTATGAATGAAAGCATAGATAATTTAGAACTTGATGATCAATACGAACTTTTTTTCGGTGATGTTGATCCCGATACTGGTATGTTTACCATGCATGCCGGTTGGAAACCCGGCGAAAGTAATTGGTGGCCAGATGAGAATTTTAAAATACCAGGTAACAATAATCAGACTTATGAGCAAATTCTTGAAGATAAGAGATTAAGAATGAAAATTGAGAAGATTAAATTTGAAGAAGAGCTTGAGGAAATTGAAATTATAAAAACCTTACACCCGACTTCCGAAATGAATGAGGACGAAGATAATGACAAATGAAGAAAAGCTAAAACAGGCACTTAAAGATGCTAAGATTTCTGCAAAGAATCAGAAGAAACTTGACGATATTATGATAAGCAATCTTAAAAAAGAATTAGAGGAGAAAGATAAATGTCAGAGAATATAGAAGAAAATGGCATATATGCTCGCAGAACTGTCGTACTTAATAATTGTTTAGATAAGATAGATATAATCTTAAAAGCACATTACGGTGAAGGTTTCCGTTATCAAATCGAAGATGAAGGAGATGGATATTCAATATTGCTAAACATTTATGAAGATAAAACTGATGATGAATAAGGCAGTTGAAGCAATGACTTGGGAAGAACTGGAGTCTGCACTGACAGAGTATAAGGTGAACGGTAATGGTGGCGGAATGCGTGTGAAGGACATACAGATTCTTCACAGCATTGAAGATGAGATGTCATGGAGACAGGAACAAGGATACACCGACCTGCTTCCCAGAGAGATAGAAATAGAACTAAGTGAAGAATAATATGGAAATTTTAGAAGAAACAACTAATTGGAAATATCCTAACCATACATATTTCGTAGATGGTACAAAGTTAATAGGATACATTCCACAGGGTAAAGATAAACCTATTTTATTTGATCACCCATTAAAGAATTTTAGTAAACGTGGTAGAGCTTTTATCAAACTGGTGAAAGTTAAATGATTTTGCTCTTATGGAATTGGATATCTGTAAGATGTCAGAAGGTCTGGGGACGTTGCGTTCCTGCTACACCGGAGCAGAGGGGGGACTTAGATATGCTAGTAGGCAATTGGCCGTGGGATCGGACAATAGCCCTACGGGGTAAAGACTATGGTTCTTCAAGACTCAAACGTAGCGAAACTTGCGGAGTGGATGCCCGCGAATATTTTATAGTGCATGAGGAGTACCAATGCGAAATCAGAACTATATTATAGAACCCCAAAAGAGGGGGATGCTCTCGAAACCCAAGAGCGGGCCTTTTATTTTATTACAGGAGAAGTACTCATGAAATGGTTATTAATAGCGGCGGCATTGCAAATGAATGTTGTTTACCAGGATGAAAAAACCTGTGAAATTGCCGCAGAAAAGCTAAATGAAATTACAGATGCAGTTTGTATTCCACTAGGTGAAGACCAAAAAGAAGAAAAATTTGCAACAAAAATGGATATTTTCTTTGATAAATTCCTTGATATTGTTGAAAAGATTAAGAAATTTGAAGAAAAACACGAAGATCCTAAACAAGATGCCGAATCTGACAAAAAACAGGTTGACAATTCGGTAAAATCAGTCTATAATACATAGTATAGTAAAATATAGGAGCAGGTCGAAATGTCAGATACTAGAACTATTACAGCAACAGAAGCGAAAGAAAGTCTTATCAAATGCTTCAAAAAGAAACGTCCGGTTTTTCTGTGGGGTCCTCCTGGAATTGGTAAGTCTGATCTTGTTGGTCAGGTTACCGAGGAATTGGGTGGAAAAGTATTCGACCTGCGATTAGCCCAAATGGATCCCACAGATCTCAGAGGTATTCCATACTATAATAAGGCAAAGAATTTAATGGATTGGGCTCCACCAATTGATTTACCTGATGAAGCCGAAGCTAAAAAATGGCCTGTTATAGTTTTATTTTTAGATGAAATGAACTCTGCCGCTCCAGCAGTACAGGCGGCCGCTTATCAATTAATATTGAATAGACGAGTTGGTAAATATCATCTACCAGAAAACGTAGTTATGTGTGCCGCGGGTAACCGTGAATCAGATAAAGGTGTTACTTACAGAATGCCTACTCCACTTGCTAACAGATTCGTACACCAAGAATTGCGTGTCGATTTTGATAGCTGGGAAGAATGGGCAGTTCAAAATAAAGTTCATAAAGATATTGTTGGGTACCTTTCAGGTGCTAAACAAGACCTATATGACTTTGATCCAAAGAGTGCTTCACGTTCTTTCGCTACTCCACGTTCATGGGTGTTTACTAGCGAACTTATAGAAGATGAAGATGCTACTGATAAGAACACCACGTTAAACCTAGTAGCCGGTGCAATAGGTGAAGGGCTAGCCGTTAAGTTTATGGCTCACCGTAAGGTTGCTAGTAAAATGCCTAAACCACAAGATATTTTAGATGGTAAAGTGAAAGACCTTGCTATTAAAGATATCTCCGCAATGTATTCTTTGGTTGTATCACTATGTTATGAACTTAAAGATCGTAAAGAACATGGTGGTACTGGTAAGAAAGCCGAAGAAACCTTCCACAAAAATGTTGATAACTTCTTTCAATATATGATGGATAACTTTGATACAGAAATCGTTGTAATGGGGGCTAGAACTGCTCTTACTACATATGATTTAAAGTTTAGTGCTACCAAACTTAAAACTTTTGATAAGTTTCATGAAAAATTTGGTAAGTACATATTGAAAGCAAGTCAATCGAGCTAACAATGGATTATAGTAATCCAATACTTGGTGCTGGCGACTTAGAGTTAAAAAGATGTGTTAAACAATGGAATGCCCACCCTCATTTTGAATGGTGTTGGGCATTTGATAGTCATTCAACTGCATCAGCAAGAAGATATATTGCTGAAGCTAAAGTCGAGTCTAAGTATAAAGAAGTCTTGCAATGGTGCTGGGAAATGTATGGCCCTTCAATCGATTTAGAAATATGGTTAGATTGGAGAAGGCGTATAGATACTTTATTTTCGCTTAAACAGCAGAAAGAAGGTGAAGTTCCTGAGAATCTAATACCAAATAAACATTGGTGTTGGCAGTCCAAACGAGATATGCACCCTTATAGGATTTACCTTAAAGGGCAAAAAGAATTAAGTATGTTCTATTTGAAGTTTAATTCTTAGAACATACAAACAGATTATCAATTAATATTGAATAGACGAGACGAGGCACATAGGACATTTTACCGGTTGGGCGAAGGTGCCGATGAGTCAGTCCAATTGTTTACGCTAAGACAATTCGTTGTACGAAATTGAGGAACAATAATTGTAGACAATATGCCGGTCACCGTGGTAGCGTACTACACAAGGTTATTCATACATTGCGTGAACCTTGAAGGCCATGCTTCGGGAGTGATGTTAGGAAGTGTATCTTGGCGAGGGATCGTTTAATGGAAAGGACCATTATTGACAAGAAACGTAACATCATTAGGAACCCGATTAACAGAGATAACAATCTCATAGGCGAACACCCCCCTTTTAGTACGGGGGGTCGGAGAACAAAGGAATGAAGAAACAGTTACTTAATATAGAATGTGGGTTTTTTCTAGTTTTACTTTTAACCATTGGGCTATTAGCTTGGATGGTTCAAATCATAGTAGAAGATATGCACAATACTAAAAGACACTTATTAACCTGTACAGCATGCGTCATAACAGACTCTTGCCTTGCATATGATGCTTTAATCATAAAAGAAGGGCTAAATAAAGATGTAAAAGCGATTGTGCCGGAAGGATTATCGAATGAAGATTATAATTTACAAAATCTTCAGCTAAACGATTCAAGAATCTTTCAACAACAATCTAAATAAACATCGTGAAAACGTATCAATACAATAATCCAATCTATAGATTTATTCATAAAATCTGGCTCAACATTATAATATGGTGGCATATCAGACAATCTGATAAAGTGATGAGAAAATTCCGCAAATAGAATGTATTAGGTCATGCTAGTTCCTAACAAAATCAAATTATCCCCTTATATCTTAACAGAAAGAGCCTTGCCTTTTCAATTTGATGGCTACCGACCACATTGGAATAATAAACTCGCAGATAAAATGCATAAATTTATGCTTGAATCAAACGGCATAGGACTAGCG
>Ga0080013_1000078_pt1 | contig 133063 bp, 120 predicted proteins | sample ETNvirenome_6_85_FD_69236 | JGI IMG/M metagenome (GOLD analysis project Ga0080013, IMG submission 69236) | Marine viral communities from the Pacific Ocean - ETNP_6_85 (SPADES assembly) (version 2) | ecosystem: Environmental > Aquatic > Marine > Oceanic | place: Pacific Ocean | collected...
AAATAACTCTGAGAAGAACGGTCTGATAATTTACTGCACCAATCATGTCTAAGTGATTGCTCACTTGATGCATCTTCTATATTGCCTAAATGCATTGATCCTATTTGCTCAGCAGTTGCATCATATAGTAATGGGCCATGATCTCTATAAAAAGAATTTGTTAGTGCTATAAAATCATATGGAATATAATGTTTTATATATATTACAAATTTCGCAGATTTACTATATAACTTATTATCTGCTGAAATATGTTCTGGTATTGTAGGCATATTATGCTTTTTAATATAATGAGCTGATCCGCTACTTGTAAATACTTTTTCTGAATCTTTACCAAAAAAATATTTATTAATCACGTGTGATAAAAAATGACCATGCAAGCCTGCATGATCAATAATGCCATGATCTGATAGATAAGATGCAGGATTAAATGTCATTGTAAACTTCCGCTGGAGATCCGCTCCAATCCTTTTTTTACATGTGTAATTTCAATATTGCATTTCTTTAAAAATTCTATACCATCATTGTTTCTATATTCTTCTTCATAGTATACTGAACTTATGCCTGCTTGGTATACAAGTTTTGCACAATCTAAGCATGGCTGGTGTGTACAAAACAATGATGCACCTAGCCCAGAGTTTGGGGATTTTGCTAACTTAGATATTGAGTTTGATTCTGCGTGAAGAACCTCAGGCTTTGTAACTAATTGTGCAACACCATCTTCATATAAGTATTCATCTTCACATTCATTGTCCCAACCTGATGGGGTTCCATTCCAGGAAAAGGATATTATGTTATCGTCTTTTACTATTACTGCTCCTACATGTAAGCGTTTGGCTCTAGACATTTCTGAACACTGGTGTGCTAAACCCATGTAGAAGGTTATCATTCTATCTTTCATATTACGGGTTCGTATAGTACTCTGGAATGTATTTCTTTTTATACCAGCTTGCAAATCTTGGGTCTGCATTAAATTCTGCCATAACTTGTTTAGCAGATAATTGGTCAGACCTTATACATTGGGCTAGTAGTAAATAACGTTCTTCTGTTTCATCTTCTGGTTTCATTAGCATTCTCCACAAACATCATTGCAAACAACTAACCTACCATCTTCAAATTTATCAATGTTCCAACTTTGTTCAACATCGTTGAACCATTTAATACATTCTTCTAGAGGTCTTTCTAGTGCGTTGTTTGGCGTTATAATATCTTTTAATTGAGCATTAACTACTTCATAGTATTGTCCGTGACCAAAAGTCCTAGGAGAATGGCCAGTCCAACAACACGGATATACTTCACCTGTTGATGCTACAAATAGTGAGCGTTGTTTTTTTACTTTGCATTTAATATTCTTTTTAATAGTAGGATTAATATCTTTTAGCGATATTGTATCATTCTTTTTCTTTTCTAGTAACTGGTTAAAACTCATAAGCTTCTTTTCTAATAAAACATCTGAGATTAGTTTTGGAGTACCAATAAAATGTACAACATTACCTTTTTTATCAACAGCAACACCGGTGTTCCTTCCTTCGTCTACAATTTCAAAATCTGAAAAGCCAAGTTCTTTACTTAGTTTTTGACATTCTGCTATTTGATGTTTGTTATGATCAAACCTAATCATTTTCCATACAGCACGACCCCCGGCTTTAATGAAAGTTTTTGCGTTATTAATAATTGTTTTAAACACCGTATTTTGTCTGTATATTGTATGTGTATCTTCTAAGCCATCTAAACAAAACACTACCAAGCAATCTAACTTAGCAAGTTCTTGCCAAAAGTTCTTTGTCCTAGCACTACCGTTTGTGCTTATTCCTATATCAATATTATATTCCTTAAAGTAACGAACAATATCAATAGATTCTGGGTTCATTACAAAGTCTCCAAAATTTCCATTAATACCTATAGTATCTATATGGTTTAAAAATGTAGGTTTAAATATTTTTTTAACATCATCTAATGTAAGGTTTCTTTCTATGTATCCATCATTATAAGGATAGCCATGAAAATTTCTAGGACATAAAGGACACCTAGCATTACATAAGCTAGATATCTCTAAGTGTATATCTCGTATGTCCGAAAGTTTATACACATTAACCCATGTGTGGTCGGACCATTTTGCTCTGATCGTATGAAGTATCAGCATATTTTTTGCCACAGCTTAATATTAATAAAGCTGAATCAATAGCATCATCTACTGAACGTTCTTTTAAGGCTATTTTTCTAACAAAAGTTTCACAATAATCATCTAAGCGATTAAGTTCTTTTGCTTTTGTATATCCTGAGCTAAGAGTTCTTTGCTGTATTTCGGTCAGTTTCATAGTTCTATACCTCTAAGTTATTATAACATAAACCCTTGTTGTATACAAGTGGTGTATGAACCATTTTGGTAGCTTTTACGTAGGGTTGTCAATAGTACCCTTTGTATAGAATATCTGCTATCTTTTCATGTTCATCAGCATTTGGGTGTCGACTTTCTTCTGCCCAAGTTCCAAACTTTTCAAAATCAGATACATGACATTGAATTAGCCTTATATTATTTTGATCGCATAGTGCTTTTAAGCAAAGTTCATAGTGCGATCTCTTTTTAGCTAATTCTACAGGATCTATAACATGGCGGGTAATAAATCTTGCACAACGACCTAGATCATCTGCTAAGTGATTAGTATCAGCAGATATATACATTGATTTTTGATCACGAATAATGCGAGGTCTTTTATAAACATCTTCTAAGGCTGTTGCAAAAGATGGGTGTATTATATAAGTGGTATCATTACACTTCCAAGTCATACGTGTATCAGATGTCCATACTACTAATATTGAATGTATTTCTTGATATATGTATACATTAGCAATTAAATTAACTAAAGAATGAAATATATATTCATTAGATGCCGCAGAAAGTGCTACGTTAACAAGTTCACAATTAAGTTTATCAGCTAATTTTTGTGAGAAACTTCGCCTAATATTTTCAGTTGACATAAAAGGGTGATGTAATTCAGCCCCGTGCGTTACAGAACAGCCCGAGACTAATAGTTTCTTACTTTCTCTCCAATCATTCATATGAATACCTTAACAGTTAAAACTTTCTAAAATATGATTAAGACACATATTTGCAAATTTCTCTTGTATATCTTCATTAACTACATGAAAATCTGGATCATTTGTTCCATTACTATGATCCCAAAGATTTAATGGTATTTCCTTATTCTTATGTGTAGTTAGCGGATTAGTTGCATAGATTGAATCAAATACTTTAGTATTAATGCTTTTCATTCCCCCTAGACTATAGCAATAAGGTATATTCATATTTTTACATAATTCTAAACAAAATGTAATTAAGATATATTGTTGTAAATATGTTCTTTCGTCATCGGCCATGATAAGCTGATCATTTTGGTCTGTGTCTTTAAAAAATGGAATAGTCCTAATGTGTAAATTATAACGTCCTTTATTCCAATTATGTATATCATGCAAATTCAATGATCTTGGAATCATTTTCTTATCTAAAACTGTCTCTGTTCTAGTAGGCGCTGTAAAAGAAAAAATAACAAAGTCTGGTTTATATACCAAACCTTGAAGTAATTGTTGGACAATAAATAGGTTACTGTCACCATGGCTAGATAGATTTAAAATATGCCAATCTATATGTGGATACGAGTTAGCAATTTTTTCACTAAAATGTAATCCAGGATATTTCGAATCAGTTATAACAAAACTATCTCCACATATTAAGACTTTTTTTGTGTGAGGATCTAATGGTGTGTATGGACTTAACATGTGAATACTTTAACTCCATATAGTTCTTCAAAGCGTTTTGCATCTAACTTATCGTTTACCATTGGCTCTCCACGAATATTTAAACTAGTATTTAATAGCATTGGACACCCAGTCATAACAAACCACTTCTCTAAAAGTTGTCTAATTCCTGATTTACAGTCTGGTGCTACTGTTTGCACTCTAGATGTTCCATCATGATGAATAATAGCTGGGAATTCATTTGGGCGTAAGCATACAGCAGTTACTTGCATGTAAGGAGATTTCTCCCACGAGCGTGGCATTTCAAAATATTCATGTGTATATTCTTCAAGTATAACAGGAGCAAATGGTCTAAAATTTTGTCTTCGTTTAATCTTGTTAACTAAATCTTTAATTTCATGTCCGCGTGGATCAGCTAATAATGATCTGTTTCCTAATGCACGTGGTCCAAACTCAGCTTTACCATTAGCTACACCTACTATTTTATTGTTAACTAATTCATCTAATAAATTATTAACTGGATATTCTCCAGGAATATCATATCCTAAGTATGGCCCTTCAAAATTAATTTTTTTGCCGTATGCTAAAGCCGCGGCACCTAATGAAGATCCAGCATCACCAGGATTAGGCATTACCCATGTATTTTCAAAATAGGTTCCTGTTTTTTCATTACTAACACAATTAAGAGCACAACCACCCGTATAAACTAAATTGTTAGAATTATAGAAATCTTCTGCACGTCTTAATACTTCCCACAAAAGTACATTCATTATAAATTGTGCTGATGCGGCTATGTTTTCATTAGTTATCTCTGGTTCGTAATTATCTACACCTAGGTGACAATTATATTTAAAACGTATTTCTTCAGAACTACTTAAAAAGTCTGCAAGCATTTCGTAGTGTGTTATACCATATGCCGCCATACCCATTAAAATATATTCTTCTTCAAGTGGTTTTAATCCCGCACGTTTAGTCATCGCTGAATAAAATAATCCAATACTATGTGGATAAACTTGCCGCCATAATAATTTATATTGTGCTTTGCCTTCCTTATTGTAACTTGCAGACCATATTGTACATGTATCAAATTCACCAATAGCATCTATTACAACTACTGTAGCATCATCAAAAGGACTAGTTTGGAATCCGCCAGCCGCGTGACTAAGATGATGATTGTATGTTTTTATTTTACAATTCTTATAAGTAGGCCACCAGAAGCCCATTTGTTTTTTAAGTATTTGTCTTGTAGTAAGTTTGTCCCAGTCAATACCTTGTCCACTATACAACTGTCTTAATTGTTTATTCCATGGACGCTCGTAATAACATACGGTATGGGCTTTACTATTTGGAATATTAACAAGTTCTGTTAATAAGCCTGGGCATAAGTCTGGGTCGTTTTTCTTTTTAGAAAAGCGTTCTGAATGACTAGCAAAAAGTATATCACCATTATCATTAAGCAGACTAATTGCGGCATCGTGAAACCCGCAACTAATTCCCAAATAACTCATTTTGTCGCTTCTCTATTTCTTTTACTTTATCTAACAGTTCTTGATCTTTTAAATACTTCCAGTTAGTGGCTTCTTCTTTAGTTCTAGTACAACCACAACATATTCCAGACTCAGGACAAAAGCTACATATTCCAATACATGGACTTAATATACTTGAGGCCATATCCCCATACTCCTTTATTACCTTTTCAGGATTAGGGTGTGGGAATTCTTTATGTGTTCGAATTTCATCAATTCTTTTATTATTCATTTATATATAAAAGGATCCTTTTTCCTAAGTTCTTTTAATTTTTTTCTATAACGTAATTCTAATCTAATTCTATTATATGCTAGTTTAATCCAGCGTTTAAGAAAAAACTCTTTTTCTTTGTTTGCATATTTTATTAAATCATTATATCTTTTATCTGGTAATCTATTTTTTGATATCATTTAAGTCTCTCTGTTTGTTTTTGTTTATAGTCATAGTCACTCCAATGCCAATCATATATTGCTTTACAATTATCATATTCTATACTATAAATATCAAGATAGTTTTCCATAACTTTCCATATTTCTTGTCTATTAGTTGTTCCAAAGCTACGTTCAAGATCAATTTTACCTATATGTAAATAACCTAAACTTAGTCTTGGATCATTGTAATCTAAATTTTGTTTCTCAAGCCACACCTTAAATTGTGATAGTTCATAATCATGCCAAGGACAATCAGCATTTTGTGTTACACTTTTAGCCCATTCAATATCAAATTCTCCTGAATAATATTGTAAATGATTAATAGCATCACACATTGTTTCATCTAAATTAGGAGCACCTTCATCACGCCACACTTCGTATACAGTTTTTCCTATTTGAGCCCAATGCATATATACATTTCCAAACTCTCTGTTATATCTATTTTTTATAAACCCTTGTCTATGTTCGTCTGTTAATAAGTGTCGAGGTGCCTGAAAGAAAGTAGTTATTTGACTAGGCCTAATCCATTCTGGGTCTCTAATTTGTTTACGCTGACTAAGAACTAATGATTCAAGTTCATGACAGCATGTGTTTAATTGTCTAATTGCATACTTGGTAGCCAAGTCTGCATACTTGTACCATCCACTTATTTGTCCTACAGTTCCTTGTAAATTTTCAAAGTAATTATGTAATCTATTTAGAGTGCCTTCTTTTAAACTATATCCTAATAAGTTCCAACCCGTATCTCCTTGCTCATTAAATGATTGTACACCATAGTCTCTAGGCCAACGTATTGTTTCAGGGCAGTACCAGTCATCAATAATAAAAGGTTCAATATTATTTTTTTGCCATACACCAGTAAAATTAAACTTATTAATTGTAAGTACTGCATCATTTAATTCTCTACAAAGTAATTCTACAGTTCTGTGACTATTTGGCCAACCTAAAAAACAATAATTTTTTTCAAGATATAAATTCTTTTTAAGTATATCATCTTTAAGAGTTACTAGCCAATCCTGTGCAAGTATATTATCATCAGGATTAATATAATAACTTAATTTTTTATCTTTATTTAAAGAGTGTCGTAATGTTACTTTAACAGTCAATTGAAGCCCACCATTTATATATTTCAGTATCTTCTTCTAATATAGTATCTATGGTGATTTTGCTATCGCCTCTAATTTTTTCTAATTGTAGTAAGCGTTTTTTGCCTTTAATTAAACCCTCTTCATATTCATCAGGCCATTGTTCCTGGAAGGTTGGCCGTTTGTACATAAAGTGTAGCACATCTAATAAACTACTAGGTGCATCTTTTAAAGTGGGTATGGTCTTATCTAGCCAATTATTTAGTATAGGCCTTGGCAAGCACATAGGGCTCATAACAATATCAGGTGTAAATGCAAAGCAAACTTTGCTTAAGAGTCCGACTCCAAGTTTTCTTGAGAGGTCTGAGATTTTTTTGACTTCGAAGAGTCCTGGGAGTGTGAGTGTGAAGTCGATACGTAACTGGCGGCTATTATTTGCAGTCTCAATTCCTTGAGTAAAATTTTCAAGCCAGCGAGAGTAATCAAGACCTGTTCTAATATATTCACCAATTTCTTCCGTACCGTCGAGGCTAGCACATATCTGCCAATCACGAAGATAGCAAAGAATATCGTCATATAGATTAAGATCTCTATATTCGATTGTACTGAGGTTAGTATTGTATCTAGCATATACCTTATGTCCATCATTAAGCTCTATTATTCTTCTCATGTATTGCCAATGTTGCTCATACATAAGTGGTTCGCCACCAACCCAGTAAATTTCTTCTACACGATGTTCTTCTACTGCCTGGGCAAACTCTTGTTCAACCTGATCCTGCTGGAAATTCTTTATCTGTTTTCTAATATCTGGTCGCATCCAAGTATTCTTAGGATTTGACCAATCAATCATATTATGCTGACGTTCTTCAGTTTCCCATGCACTTGATAACATATCACCGCACATGCGACATTTAAAATTACATAGGTTACTGAATCTATAATCCCAACTTACAGGTTTTAATGTTGTATAACCCTGATCGTTTGTAGTTTCCCATATACTATTATATTTATTTTCAAACAAATTCTGGAAATAGCTTCGGTAAACATCTGTGTTTAATAATTTGTTATCACACACTTCACACTCGGGAAGTGTTTCACCATTCATCATACGTTTACGTACAGAACACATGTGATCACTATTCCAATGTTTATCTAAGGTAATTGGAATATACTTGCCTGTTCCGGGTTTGGAATCAATATATTGTTCAAAGCATTGTGCTGGTTCTTTAGAAGCACAACACATTCTGCGTTCAGATTGCGGTGAAATGTATGAGTGTGTCCAAGGAGCCATGCACAAAGTTGGTGGTCTTTTCTTAGGTTTTTTCACTTGTCGCCTAAACCAGACCAAGATCTATTATCAAAAGCATTTTTTATTCTTCTATTATAATAATCAGCAACACTATCATGTACTGATTGTTGTTGTATATGAAAGTATGGTCTATGTTCTCTTGTATCAACAAAGTCCCACAAATTTATATCACTTCTATAATAATTAAACTTTTTAAAGTATTTTCTAACATCATCACCATAACTTGGGTGTTCAAAGCCACCTTGATCAAACATAAATGGTATTTCGCTATCTAATAGTTTTTGTAAAGTGTTTTCAATTATTTGACTATCTCTATAAATTGCTAGATATAAATCATAAAAATTCTTATTATATTCTAATATTAAATTTTGTTGCTTTGGGTTTAATGCTAATGCGTCAGATGGAACAAATATAGTATATGCAGTTAAGTCGCAATCACTATTGTCTTCTCTAGTTAAACTATAAAATCTATCTAATAATTTTAAGTTTTTACTACTACTCTTATAACTAACTTCAGATCTAGTTACAGAAGTAAAACATACAATTATAAAATCTGCTTTATTTTTTATTGCACGTTTTACTTGTAAACTTATTAGTAAATTACTAGCACATACTGATGCTAAATTTTTAACATCAGTATCTAATTGTTCATGCCACAAATTATAATATTCTTTATAATCTGGGTCTTCGCTTGCGAAACTATCTCCGCAAATATATGTTGTTGCCATTATTGAAATACCTCCATATCGGGCAAAAAAGGATAATCATCTTGGGTCCATATCTTTGGTGCTCTATTAATAGCATCAGGAAGTTTATCTAATCCATCTTGTGCTACTTCTAGTGTCATGTAATAATGATAACCAATAGTATCAATGTCTTGTTCTTTCCATGGAACAACAGGAGTTCTTCCATCATGCGACATTTTCTTAAGCGTATCATAATCTGTAACATTGTCACAAAGTATAGCACCCCCTCTACCTAAACTAAGATGTTTTTGAAATTGAAAACTTAAACACATTAATGTTTCTGGAATGTAACTATCTCTCTCCCAAAGAACAGCCGCATCAATAATATCTGTTCTGTCAAGATAATAATAATTTTTCCATTTATAATCTCTCCAATAATAATCTAATCCTAGTTTGAATATAGTCATAGGAATAGATACATAGGTTCTTGCTGGACAACCCACACTTTTATATCCTCTGTGTCTTAAACATAATTCAATAGCATGGGTACAGCAATCTGTTGCCACAGCGTAAGGACTGCCAAAGAAATTGGCTATTGCGGCTTCAAACTTCAAGACTTGATTCATGTTGGTCTATTTATCTCCATACCCAATTGCCTTTGCTAGTTCTGAATGGTGGTCCCATAAGTTTTCATTTCTTATCTGATCTTTATCTTTAACCTTTCTTAATAATTCTTTACCGTCTAAACTACTGCCTTGTTGCATAAAACGCACAGCATTTTCAAATTCTTTTAAATGTTGGCTAGTTACTTGTGCTGACTGTAATTTTTTAATGGCAATTTCTTTTGCTTGAGTAGATAAACTTCTAATACTCACTGACTGTTCTTCATGTAGCATATTCCAATATATATTGTCAAACCCTACTGAGTCAATCCAATTAGCAAGGCCTTCTAGATACATAACATTAAACACATTAATAGTAGAACATACTTGCAACTGAATGTTCCCTAACTCCTGTTTAAGCTCCTTAAATTTTTGAATGTTAGCATTAACTTCAGACCACTTGGCATTTGATCGTTGGTATTCAAAACGTTCTTCAACATCATCTATACTAAATGCTATCTCAACTAATTTAAAGTGTCGCCATATATCAATAGCGTTTTCTGGATACTGTGTTCCGTTTGTGTTGTAATGTATCTCAACGTTACCTGCAATTCCTAAGTCAACTAGCTGTTGTAAAAATGCAAAGTGTTCTTTAATTAGAAATGGCTCGCCACCAGTAAACTCTAAATAACGTATTTCTTTACTAAGTTCGATCAACCTATCCCAAAAGTGTTGCTGTTCTCTAGGCCAACGCCCTTGCTCAAGAATTTTATACGAAAAACTTGACTTTTTATTTTTCTTAGGTAATTCTTCTGTAGCAATTTGACTTGAAGAATAACTACCACATATACGACATTTTAAATTACAGATGTTGCCAACTTTAAGATCAAACATCATTAATTCTTTACGTTCTTCAGTCCAGGTTTGATTGGCAATACCTAGATGCTTTAATCTGTCTAGAGTGTTTAATCTCTTACTAGTTCCGCCACTATCTTCCACACGCCAACATTTTGCACAAGTTTCTGGCCTAGTGTTTGCTAAAAAGTCACGTCTTAGTTGCTTTGAACTATGTGCGTCAAGTATTTGGTCTAGTGTAGAATTTCTAACACTCAACGTTTGTCCTTGTTCATTTTTAACAGGTTGTTCTGCTAGACAACAAACCGAATGACTACCATTTGGTTGTACTTCTAGGGCTACCCAAGGTAATACACAAAAATTTTCGTTAGGCAAGTTAAGACTTTCTATTCTACTTTGCCTAGTAATGTGTTTAGTCTCTTGCTTTTTTTGTTTAATTATTTTATATTCGTCACCGGTGACTAGTACCGCAGTAAAAGGTATAGGGTCATAACTAAGTTCACTAGTTACTCGTTCAATTTCATTAATAACATTTTTGTCTTCTGTGACAATCATAACAAAGAAGTTTGATATATCTAAATTATTAACAATATTCTGCAGATCATTCAATGTCGAAATGTCAGGCATACTGATAACAATACGCTCATTATCTTCGTATCTTTCTTTTTGTATTGTACGTAGTTGCTTGACTAAATCTTCAGAACAGTCAACGGCATGTACAACATACTGTATAGATAACAGTTTAATTATTGATTCGTATTTCATTTAATTCCGGTATTGTTTCTAATAAATTCTCATTGCGTATTTTATCTAACTTATAAGTCTGTTTCCAAAAGTTAGTTAACTGATCTGTATTATCACCTTCTAAATAATTTAATGCACTTTCAAATCCTACAGTAGCTCTACGTAATTTATCTTGAGGACGTAGCCACTCTAAGTGTTCATTGAATTTTTGTTTTATTTTTTCTTTATATGGTGTAGGTGCGATATCAATTCTATAAAACATAGGGTCTTGTAATATGTTTACGTTTAAGTCTTGTGCGTTAATAAATCCACGTTCAACCCAATTTTTATGGAAATCGGGTATATGTAAAGCATTCATAATACTTAATGTTGGACTAATATAAAAGTCAACACGTGGACATATTTCTTGCATTTTACGTCTGTTCTCTTCTATTTCACTCCATACAGTATTTTTTCTTATGTATTCAGCACGAGTTCCCATAGCATCTAAACTTGCTCCTACAGCCACAGTATCAAATTTACGCCAGTAATCAAACACCATTCTGTCTTTAAGTTTAATTTGTGTAAAGTTAGTATTATAAATTAATTTAACATTAAATTTTTTCCTACGTTCTAGTTCTTCTAAAATAACATAATGCTCGTCCATCATTAGTGGTTCACCGCCAGCAAAATATATTTGTTCAACATAATCGATATGTTCCATAAGTTGTTCAATAATATCAGTTTCAAACCTACCAGCATAATTTAAAGGTTGATTCATTGCTTGCCACTTCGGACCTGCAAGTTTTACTTGATCCTTATACCAGGAGCTTGAAAAGATATGACCACAGCTCCTACAACGTAAATTACATAAATTACTAAAACGTAAATCCCAATAAGTCATTTTAAAATCATCAACAGTACCATCTTCTTTAGTTTTGTGTATGCGTTGTATATGATGTCCATGGTGTTTATTAGCACTACGTCTGCCACTAAAGAACCCAGAATCTTCTTGCTCGTAGCATCTAGTACACATACTATTAGGAGTTTCATTTAACATATCTATTCTAAGTTGTTTCATGTTTTTAGAATTCCAAATTTCTTTTAATGTATTCTTTTTACAGCTACCTAAGTTTGGTTTCATTTCTGCATGACAACACGGATATGCTTCTCCTGTGGGATATGTATGTAAGTGTATCCAAGGATACATGCAAAATGTTTTAGATTCAGTAAGTAATTCTTTTTCGTGATCCGATAATTGGTCTGTATTAATCTTTACTGGATCTGAAGAATTGTAATTATAATCTGCCATACCATTCCTCTAATTCTGGAAACGTTTTAACAAAATCTTTATTTCTACGTTCATCATATTGTTTATAAAATTCTTTGAAGTCATTTAACAACTTAGGCATTTCAAATGCTTCGCTATGTGGTGTTTTAACTATGTCTAAATAATCTATTAGACGCCTAACTTGATTTACTTCCATCTGATGTAATTCAGGTTGATCACCATACATTAATAAAAACTCTTCTAATTGTGTTTTATATTTTAATTTTATTTTTTCAGGCAATACTAATGCTGATTGAAAACTAGGAAAACGTAATATATTCAATGTAAAATTAATTGCATCAGCACCATAGCTCATTTTTATTCCTACTAACATTTCTAAAAATGTAGGTAAAGATGATAAGCACAAGGCATTAATAGTACACATAACATGTAAGCCACGTAACTTTTTACTTTTAATTAAGTACATTACATTGTTATACCATTGATCCCATTGTAAGCCGTCACGTATATATTCTGCATGTTCATTCATGCTTTCATTACTAGTATATAAATCTATTTTAACATCATCAGTTGCAGATAGTAATTTATCAATACGTTCCTTATCAAATCCTAAGTTACTGTTAATAGCAAGTCTTGTAGTACTTTGTTTTTTATTTTTCTTAAACCAGTCTAATAATTTCCAGGTATGTCCACTCATTAATGGCTCACCACCAGTTATACGTAACTCATCTAATGTTTCATGTAAATCACTATCCCACCATTTAAAGAAAGCAGTGACATAAGGATTTTCTTCATTGAAGTCGTATAGTTGACTACTCTTATGTGGGTGTGTAAAGTGATTTCTACCATCACTAGTTAAGTTTTTGTATGCACCTTTTTGTTTAATATCTTTAACCCAGGTAGTACTAAATGCAGGATTACAATAGCTACAAGCAAAATTACAAGTTCTATCAAATGCTATTTCTAATGTTTTAAGATTAATATCTTCATTGCATGGAGTATTAAAAGCAATATCAATATCCTTGTCTTTGTAGATAACTGTTTTATAAACACGATCACTAATAGCATCTTTATCCATATCCTCAATCTTCCAACAATATTCACAGCCCTTTGGTCTTGCACCTTCTTGCATCATGCTACGTTCTAATTTCTTTTGTGGTGTATTATGTAAAGCCTTAGGATTAGCTTTTACTTCTTCCACAGATACCTGATGTGGTAAAGGGTGATGACATGATGTAGTTTGTCCACTACCTAACCATATAGTAGCATTATACCATTTTGCCGCACAAAAGCTATCGCTTTTAATATCTATAACTCTGCGTCTATATTTTAGATCTGTTTCGTTAATTTTCTTTGGCAAAACATTTCTCCAAAATAAAATCAGCCCATAATTGATGTTGTTGCGGTCCTGGGTGAAGATTATCTGTTCCTAAATCTATATAGGATGGATAATATGGTAACTGTACATATTCAGGTAAGTCAACTAACCCCAATTGAAATGATTCTGAACATAATATAGGTAATAAAATTAATTTAGCACCAATTTGTTTACAAAAGTTTCTTACTTGGTGAATATTAGTAATAGACAAATAGATACTAGATTCATAGTATGATTTAGCACTATAATTTCCCCCCCACATAGTAGGTCTGCGTAGTTCGTGTGTTAATCCCCATATTACTATATCACCTTTTCTAATAACACTACGTAATATTTGATCTGCTTGTACTTCTAACCCTGACCCCGGAACAGCAATATTTACTAGTTTTTTGTTTAATTTTTTGCTTATTATACTTGCAAATGTTTGGTTGCTTTTAACACCTATTCCAAAAGTAATACTACATCCAGATGCAAAAATACACGGTTCGTCGAATTGTCTTTCAGAAAGATTTTTAGCAAACATTTTTAAATACTCTTCAAATTTATTGTTTTTCTTTAAACCAGTAACATTGTTTTTTTCTAGGTTAACAAGATATAAAAAATATTCTGTTAGATCTTTTGAATCCCCATCTCCCCATGGAGCATTTTCATTATAAACAATTTGATCTGCACATTTTAATATTTCATACAAAGGTGCTACACTATTTGTTATTAGACCACTATCAGAGAATGTTGTCCAATACTCACCTGGTTTAATATTTTCCCAAGTAGTAATTAATTGACCTTTGTTTGTAAAGTCGTCTCTTTTACTACTTACGTAAATTATAATTTTATTGTTTGGCATGTTGCTCACACTCTAACCACCATTCACGCATTTTAGGAAATGTTTTTAAAAAGTTTGTTCCTCTGCGTTTATCGTGTTCAGTAAAAAATCTATAGAAGTCTGCTTTTAATTCATTCTTACGTTCTATAGTTAAGTTATCCTCACGCATCCAATCTATGTCGCGTGTTAATCTTTGCATTTCATAATCTTTAAAACCCTTAAACCTTGACTCTTCTGTTTCTCGCCAACGAAACATCCAGGCCCATAAGTGTTCTAATTGATCACTATAACTTTCTGGCAGTAGATCCATACGCATCCATTCAGGTGTACGTAGCAATGGTGTATCAAACCATACTCGTTGATATGTGTTACTATAAATTTGTCTAAGCCCATGTATTGCCGCTAGTAAATGTGGCACACCAATAACATTTAGATTTGTCATTGTTATAATAAAAGTAATACTTGAACGCTTTGGAACTTCAACTAAAAATTGATTTACTCTATCCCATAATAAATCAAAGTCTAATCCGTTGCGTATATATTCTGCTTGGTCACCAAAACTATCAATACTTACATATTGCATAAAGTGTTCAACATTTTCACCTTCACATATACGTTTAACATATTGTAAATATTTTTGCCATAGTTTTTCAGCTACACTAAAGTTTGATGTAACATTTAAATGTAAATCAGGCTTTGGATTGTCTAATACGTAATCAAACACACGATAAGTATTATTATCCATTAATGGCTCGCCACCTGTCATACGAAAATGTTTAAGTTCAGGGTAGAGCGTAGGCCACCACTTCCAGAACGCCTCTAGGTATGGATTATGCTCTCGAAATGGTATTGGCCTACGGTCTCTAGTAAAGTATTCAGGATCGTTGTGTGGAGTCGATGTTGGCCATGCTCCATGCTTTTTTGATTCACGTTCCCATTCTGTAGAGTACTGTGGAGAACAGTAACTACATTTTAAATTACAATTATGATTAAAATTTACTTCAACATAGCTTGGTATAATATCTTGATCCCAGGGTTGACTAACAATTTTATCAAAGTCTGTTGCCGCCCATGGTTCGCCAGATCTATAATGTCTATCACTTAAATTACCTGCATCTTCTATAGCCCAACAATAACTACATTCGCTTGGGCGTTCGCCTTCAAGCATTAATTTTCGTTGTTGTTTCTTGTGTGTTGTATTATGTAATGCCGCAGGATTCTTAGCAATATCATCAACAGAGATATGGTGTATTGGTGGGTGATAACAACTATTATTCCACCCGGTTGACAGGTGTAAACTAACTTGTTTCCATTTAGCCAAGCACATACTTGGACTAACAGAGTCTAGTTTTTCTTTAATTTGTTCAGCATCGTTAAGAAATTTACTTTTAAAGTCTTTTCCTATTTCATCGCCTTTGTTTTGTTTAGTCAATTTCTTTTACCGCATCATTTATTGCATTTCCGTAGGCAGTTCCTAAATCAGAATAATCCTCTTCATCCATTATAGCCATGTAACCTATAGCGTAACCCGATTTTAATAAACCCATACCATCTTTACTTCCATCACCCATCATCATTTCCATTGTCGTTCTTTTTTTATTGCCAACGACTTGATCGTAAGGCCCCCATAACATAGGAGATGCGAATGCTCCTGCACCATCCAGAACATCTAGTACAATTACTCCATCTTCTACATGGTAACCTAAAGCAGTAAATCCATCTTTACCTTTGTAGTAGCTAAATTTATGACCACTTGGGAAGGTATATTGATATCTATAAATTGAGCGACCGATGTAATCAGGCGGCATTTTTATTCCTCTAGTGCTGTATCGTTTTTGTTCACCTTTCGCTTTTACTTCTTCAGCCACCGCTAGTATTGATTTTTTTACACCGTAAGGATTGGTAATAAAGCGTTTACCATCTTGTTGTGTGTAGGCACGATCCAAAGGGTCTATAGTGCCCTCCACTTCAAGCTCATCCATTTCTTTAATATCTTCTTTAAGGTCTAAAGAATATACATAAGAAGATAGAAAAAAGAAGAACAAGAATAGAATTTGTTTAGTCAATTTCTCTCACCATCAATCCTCGATTAGTCCAGTTAGAAAGATAATGATGTTTAAAAAATGCACTATGTTCAGCATTATAATTAAGATAAGGTAAATCTAAACGTCTTAATCCTCTACCAAGTTCAATATAAGTTTCTTCTGGGTTTAGTTTTTCTTGTCCGCTTTTTTTATTCCAATAATTTTCTAGCCAATCAAATGATCTTACCTGGGTATAATCCCAATCATTTGATAGCATAGTTAAGTGTGTTCCTTCTCTTGCACCAACCATTGCCCATATACCATTTTCAACATCTCTCCCTATGTTGTGCCAAATAGTTAAATTATTCATGTTTTGTTTATGTACTAGGTCTTTAAATTCGTCTACGCTGGGTTTCTTTCCTTGAACTAAACACATTTTAACACCTTCTCTAAAACCTGCTCGCCATGCTTGAAATTGCGATTGGTTAGGATATGTTGTTGAATAGCAATCATGCATAGCCCAATACAAAGGATCAAAACAAAATTCTACTTCAGTTTTTTTATCTCCGTCACTAGATTCGTGTGTACGCATATTCATTACAAACTTTTTAGTCCAAGAACTTAATCCGCCATTACCATACATTAATCCATTAATATTATTTCTAGCTCGCCAACGATAAACTGCTTGTTCTTGTTCTTTGTTTTCAAATTCAAATGTTAAATTAAAAAACTCTGGCATTGGCATATTATCGCCATCAATTACTATAAAGCGTTCTGTATTACTTTCTTCTGCACAAGCCTTGTGTGCCGCATCAGATCCTTTAACACCATCAACTCGTTTAATCCATGGAATCATATTGCGTAACTTAATCCAGAACTCTTCTTTTTCTGGTTCGTCATATGTGAGGAAAATGCAATCTATATCTGCTATATCAAGATTCATCATAGAATTTTAATTCCCAATGTTGTCCTTTTCCTATTACAGTAATATCGTCTTTAAGTGTTTCTGTTCCTTTATCGCTAGGAATTAATTTGTATATTTGTTTTGGAATTTTATTTGGGTTTATTACTTTTTTATTTACTACCTGTAAATCATAGCGGCCTTCATGAAATGTTTGTCTGTTTATTATTATGTAAGGACCAAATAATTCATTTTCACTTGTACCATAACCCATAACACTTCCATCAGGATAATAATATAATCTATAATATTCATCATTGTTTACAACCCAGGCCTTAGGTGATATTTTTTTTATTTTTTTAACGTGATTGTTTGTGGCTTTCCAAAAGTTTGTCATAATGTTCCTCTAATATTGGTGCAAGTTCTTTAATATAATAATGTGTTGGTACAGTTTGTTGAATAGAATTAATTCTTAAACCTTGTTCATTAAGTTCCCATACAAGTTCCTTAGTCCAATCAGTTTTATCACAGAAATTAATTTTACCTTTCATATGTGCAAATTGTGGTCCTTGATAAGGAAGTAAAAACTTTTCTGGGCCTAGCATTTTAATAGCTACAGCGTAAGCAGTATCTGTATCAGCTTGCCAACAATCCCACCCTTTAACATTTTCAATAACTTGATCCCAATTTTCAAATAGCTCTCTAATTAAATCAAAAAATTCTTTTGCGGTTTCTGATAAACGCCAATAAGTTATAGCATTATAAACATCAGGTAATTGATTAGTATCAAACCATTTGCGATAATCTCTAATTTTTGTTTCTTGTCCATAAAAATTTTGTGAATGATGTGCAACAACTACATCATGGTTTTGAAACGTAGTCCACCAATGTTCGATTGATCCATTTAAAATCATATCGGCCTCTAATTTAATAGTTTGTCTAAAGGGGCTAGATCTAAACACTTGCCAATCGTTTGCCCACCCGCCTTTATCTCCATATGGTAATTTAATACAATAATCAAACAAGTCATCATCATGATTACCTAATAAACAGATTTTAGCGTTAGGCATAAACCAACGTATGCTTTTTGCTAAGGCTCTTGCACAAACAAGATAATCTTGTGTATCTGTACTTTGTGCTACAATTAAATAGCCACGCTCGTCACGCACTTTCAACAGCTTTCTCCAAACTAATTTTATTCAATAAATGTAAATCTTGCCCTTTCAATTTTAAACGCTTAGGAGTAGTATGTTTATTATACTCTAAGGTTATTGTATCCTTGTCTATACTAATTTCAACGTCAGTAGATGCAGTTGGAAGGTTCCAAGGAATTTTATGTTTATTAGATATTCTGTGTCCTTGTAATACTGATAATGCTATAGAAAAAGCATAATCATTTCTAAATGGCTTACGATTAAAATTATATAATCTAGAATAGTGTGAATAGTTTTCTTTGATCATTTTTACAAAATCAAATACATCGCGAGTAAAATTATTTTTTTTAAAATAACATACAGTTGCCCATGTCTGTGGAAATTTATGTCGCCCAAAGAAGTTATGTGAATGAAAATTATTTCTGCCAGTAACATCTAATACTGATTGGTGACAAGCGAACTCTAATGGGCTATCAAATAAACGTAATAATAAATCACTGCTGACTATATAATCAGCATCTAGTATAATAGTTTGATCGTATGGTGAATGTTCCCAAGCATGATATCTACCAGCATTAAACCAAGTTGCTAATTCTCGATTTTGTGTTGGGTGCATTATTCTTGATCCACCAAACTCTGCAATAGCATTTCTATCAGTAATTATAGTAGTAGGTAAACCTAAATACTTCTTAATACGTTTAGCACTCCATTCGGCTATAGCTTCGTAGTCTGTAACCTCATTATTAAATGCATAAAGTAAAATGCCTTCTGTCATCGTTCAGACTGCAAGTTTTCTAATTCAACCTGCCAGGCATTTAATTGTTCTTGCCAGCGTTCAGTAACTAGATTAAGTAAATGTTTACGATTGATTGTAATAGGAGTGTCATATAAATCTACTATTGTTAATTCGTCTAAGTCAACAGTTGATAATAAATTAATTAATTCAGGACCCGCTTTCCACATACCACCAGAATCTGCAAAGATCATTTTGGCTTGATACCGTTCTTTTAAGGTTTGTTTGGCGGCTTCGTGGTCGAAACGACGTTTAATTTTATGTGTTATCTTATTATCCATACCTAATAGTAGTTATTAATATTGGAATAGCGGCCAAAATAAAAGGGCCAAACGCCCTTTTATGAATAAAATAAAAGTTATTAACTTTCTACAACAGAACCAGCCATTGTGGGTGTACCCCAAGTATTTGAAAGTACATCAGTAGCAGGTTGTTTAACTACCCATGTAGCAACAAAATTACCTTGTACTATATCTAAATCTGCTGGATCAGTACCACCTGCTGGGTGAGTAGGATTAGCTGTATCAGCCGCGGCATCTTCACATGTTGTAGTAAAAGTAATAGTTGTGGCTGAACCAGCGGCGGCATCGGCCTTAGCTTCAATTTCAATAAAGTTAGCTGTATAAGGTGATGTATCAGCAAATTGTTTAAATAATGTTTGATCACTTGTTGTTAAAGCATGAGCATCAATTCCACTAACAGAACTGCCCGAGCCTGGATCACTACCACCAATTTGAGTTGTACCTGAATATGATACACTATCAATTGTATGACTAGCCGAACCTGTTAAATGAACTGTTCCACAGTTGGCGGCAAGATCTGTCCATTCTGTATTTTTATCTGTAGTTGCACCACCAGAACGTGAAAATGACATTGCAACAGAGCCACCAGCATTAAAAAAGTATCGAAATTTAGCCGCTGTATCAAAATCTATAACCATTGTATAAATTAATCGAGTTGTCCAATCAGCTGTTTCAGTAACTACACCGTCGGTTGTTATATCTGATCCAAAAGCATTAGCATCTAAACGACCATCATATACTGCTGTAACATTAGCTTGAACGGTACCAATAGCCGCAATAGTATCAGTATTGTCTAATGTTGCATAACTAGCAACACTAGTTGCTTGGTGTGTTCCTAGGTTTTCAATTCTTGTAAGTAAAGTATTCCATTGTGCGGCAGTAATTGTACTACCAGCTGATACTGCTGATACGGGACTACCTTGGCCGTACCCTAAATCTCCGCTACCAGTATCCCAAACTGAATTTACGTTATCTACTGCATGGTCCACGCCACCTGCGGCACCTTGTGCAAAAATATTATATTCATCATCTAATATTGTGTCGCCTGTTGAATAAGCCATATTATTTTATCCCTCTAAGTTCTTAGTATTAATGTGAGATTGCAACAATCGCTTCAACTGTGCCCTCATCTGTTGTATATTTATTCGTTAATGATCGACCGATGACATTAAATGAATTTGCTTCTTCAACATCAGCTGACCTTGCAAGACCATTTCCTGCAGAAACCAACCTATCACCTTTGTTTACTGTGCCAATTACACGTACAGGTGTTCGACCAGATAAAGCAATTTTAGGGTGTGTTGATTCAGGTCCCGCATTTGAATTCATTAAATATGCGGCGTGTGTACTAACAACACCAAAAACTTCTTCACTTAAATCTTCAGTTGCTTGAGTAATTTCAGCAGATCCACCTAATGAAACAACAGTACCTGGATCCATTTCACAATCAGCTTCAAAGCGTTCAGCTAAATCCGCGTATTGTGCTGAGCTACTAAGACCTGTAAATGTTACAGCATTAATTTCTTTATATTGCAATGCAGTAGTACCTAAGTTAATTGTATTATTAGCACCTGGGTTAATGTTTCCATCAGCACCCATAATGTTTAAGACTGTAGTAACACTACCGCCATCATTAATTTTAACTAAAATATTACCATTGCTTGTTTGATTTTGTATAATAGCATCGTCTGTTGAAACAGATAATTTTAGATCACTATCAGCACCAACAACTACACCGGTATCATTTAATACACCAAGTGTTCCAGACGTAGTATCATTACCAGTAGCACTTAAAAAGCCAGTTGAATCGATGCTGTCTAATAGTTGAGCATTTGAAGCCGTACCAGTAAGAACGGCACCACTTACTGTAGTACTAATATTAATACCAGGAATAACAGTTGCAAAACCTGAGATACTAACAGCCGGAGTAAATGTAGTATCTTTACTAGTAATGGAAACAACTGTAGATGAAACATACATTTTGACCACAACATGATCAACTGCTGATCCATCTTGAATTGTTTCTACAATGGCACCCGATGTGCCTGAACCTGCTGTAAATGATGGTCCAACTAAAATGTGTGTGGTACCATTATAAACTTTTAATTGTTCGTTTGTGCTATCAAACCATAAATCGCCAGCAACTTGGCCAGACGGTGCAGATGTAGCACTTGTAGCAGATCCTAAATTTTTAAATATTGTACCACTATAAACTTTTAGTAAACTATTAGTTTTATCGTACCAAAGTTGTCCTGTTAATGGTGCGGATGGCTGACTAGTATTAGCGTTGCTTTCTAGCAACTTTATGAAGTTTTCGTTTAAAAACTCACCATAGCCAGCGTAGTTCTTTCCAACAACAGTTACGGAACTGTCGGTGTTAATGGTACCATCTGCTACTGTAGCAAAAATTGTACCATCTGTTAAATTGATTGTGTATGCCATTTCTTTATACTCCGATTCTTTGTATTATTTATCAATTTCTTTAAGTATATACTTTTTACGTAGTACTTAGATCAGTCAATGTCTGTATTCTAACAGTATAATCGATCTGAATTTGCCTATTTAGGCTTTTTTGTACTGGGTGAAAAATTACATGGGTTACCAAATCAAGGTCAGTTGTTGATCCTTGCCATGATTTTAGCCCTAATTCATCAAATACATACTCTCCATCAAGGTTTACTGAGTTATCAAATGCTTCTTGTCCGGCAGGTTCTCCATAATCTAGTAAACAAGTACATACAATATCTGTATAAACTTTACCACTTGTATGTGATACTGTAAGTTTGTTTCTTGATGGATCGGTATTTGCCGCGGCTGTATCATCTACTACTTTAGTATATGTTTCATTATATAAGTCAGCATTTGTGCCTGTTGTATTTGGTGGAAGATATGTAATGATTCCTGTAGGATCAACTGAAGATCCTCCATTGCCAAAGCCCATTTTATAAATGTGGCCTAAATTCTTATTACTCATCGCCTGTGCTAAACTATTAGAAAAATTTTCATAATGAATAGCATTGCGTTTATCAACAAAAACTTCATCATTATTAGGGTCAAATATTTTAATATGCCCTTCGATCAATACTCCGCCTTTCTCGTTAGGTGTAGGGGTATTTTCTTCTTCATTTTGAGTTTCGTTGTTTGTATTTTCTTCATTCATACTGTATTTACCTTAGTTTTATTACTCGTTTCTTAAGAATTTTGCTGGTATAGAATCTGTCTTTTGTAACGGATCTTCTTGTATAATTGTTGAACCATCATCTACACCATCTGTACTCTTGTACAACAATGTAGTATATGGCCAGTCAAGATATTCACCAATACTCTTATTATAAACTTTAGTAGCCGTAGCATGTGTACTAAGTGATGTACCTGCTGTTCCTCTACGTAAACCACCTAATTTATTATTAGTTATATCTCTAGTACGATAGGTGATACGTTCTTCATCAATTATAATAATTCCAAAAACATTATTAGTTAAATCTGGTTCCCCTAATACACTAGCATCGTTAACATAAATGAATAAATCTTCTTTCCCAAGTGGAGAAGTTAATTCTGTTGTTTTAGATTCGAGCTGTCTATAAATTGCTTTATTACCTTTCATATCATGGAAAATATTATATTCTAGTCTAGGTGGAACTAGATTTTCACTTGTTAATGTAACACTTATATAATCAGTAGCAGATATACTAAGTGTAGTAAATTCAATTTTGCTAATATCCCCGTCCATAAGTTTGAAGTCTGCTCCATAGAATTTACGTTGACCATTAACATGTACTATTAATTTTTCTGGTTTAGTAATATCTCTACCTAATTCGTATTCCGATACTAAATTTGTAGACGTTACGACTTTATCAAATGGCGTGGCAGTTGCATCAAAACCGTCCATATCAAAACCACTTGGTGTCTCAATAGTTACAGTTGATTGACCATCATAGACTTTTGTTACTCCATCAAGTCTACCAGTCTGATTAAAAGTTGTAACTGTAACATGATTATCTGCTGGTAACGAAACTGTTGATTTAATTGTTAATATTTTTGTACTTGGATCAATAGTATATTCAGCATCTGTTCTTATAAAAATCTTTATTTTTTCTTCTGGAAATGGAGGTGTTGCTAATAATACGCTACGTGATGAACTACCATCTGATGCTGTAAATGTATAATCAGCACCTAGTGTTAATTTTATATCATCCTTATAAACAGCCAATTCATTATCTGCAATACTGCTAACAGAAGTATCAGTTGTTTGGAATAAAGTATAAACTGTTGTTGACCCATCTGAATCAAATTCAAATCCTTCAGGTGGTCTTAATCTTAACCCGGCCAATTCAACAATAGCAAGATCTGGATTACTACCCGATAAATCATTAGTTAAAGCATAATCATAACTTGAAGCATCTGTTGAAATATTTTGTGTTATAGGATTATTATGCATTATTGATAGTGATGCATTAAATTCATAATAAATTATTAATGCACTATCTTGTTCGTTATCTTCAAAACCTAAAACATCTATAGCGATATAATCTGTTGCAGTTACAGCTTGTTCTTTCTTAATTAATATTTTTGTTTCAAAACCATATGTAGAATTATCCCAAGTACTTCCACTATCATAATTGTCTATGTTATAGTTTGATGTAATACGGCTACCATTAATATAAATTATAACATCTCTTATTTCTTCATGCTTAACAGGAACAACGATATGTACTTCGTTGTTGTCTTGTATATAATCAGCTGGGCTATAACTTTGTTGCCATAATTGATTACCGCCGCCAATACCGTATGCGGTAATTCCAATTACATCATTTGTTGAGGCTCGGAAATCAGTAGCTGAGCTAACAAGTGTTATAGTTTTAGCTAACCAATCTACAGTAAAGTCTACAGTAGCAGATTCACCAACATTATTAAACCTTAAACTTTTACCTGTTGTAAGGTTGAATGCTCTTAATTCAAAAGGATCATCTAATAAAGTACTAAAACTATGAATCATAGTTAATCCATCCCACTGGAAGAATGATGTTTTTTCAGTAAAACAAAGTCCTTTATTAAGATAGTCTGCACCAGGTCTTGTAAGAACTGTAAGATTTAATGTGTCAAATATTGCTCCTGGTAAAAATTCTTCTGGTGCATGACTGCTATAAGTGTCTATAAATGCACCACCTTCAACATTAATATCGGTGCTTAATGTTCCAAGATATGAATTTGTAAATGCACTACTTTGATAAATGGTATCTAAAATTACATCACTATATGTAGGTTTACCCTCAGGACCAAAGTCTAAGTTGTCGTATGGATTAATATCAAAGTTACCAACATTGAATCCAGTATTTTGATTATATGTTGGGCTTGTTACTTTTACTCCTGGATAATCTATTCCAGATATTAATAATCCTAAGTCAATGCCCGGCATGTCGCTAGTAGGAGCATATAATCCAGAAATTCGTTCTATACCTGTTAATTCACTAGCATCAACTAATGTATAAAGTAATGGATCGAATGTTTCACCACTTATTGTAGACCCGTCAGCAGTTGTTGCCCTATATACTTTATTATTATAACGAACTAACTGATTAAATGTATAAGATAACTCATCGCCTGCAACCCAATCAATTATTGAACTAGAATACTCATATCTGTCAAACTTAATATTAGTTTTATAAGATCTAACACTACCAGGGCTACATACGGCTATAGCTGTTGCACCAGTTCCACCACCTTGTGATATTGTAATAATTGGGGTGGAAGTATATCCAACGCCACTATCAGTAATCGTAATTGCGGTAACTGCTCCGGCTGTATTAATAACAGATACCATTGTTGCTGGAGTGGTACAATCTCCTGTAACTGTAACTATTGGTTTACTAGTATAGCCACTACCGCCACTAATAACAGTTATTGAATCTATAGATAATGTAAAATTATTTTTCCAATCTTTATAAGGTTGTGTTAACCAAATTGGATCATCAAGATCATAATATTCACCTGCACCTCTACTACCACCGAATTTATGTTGTGGGCTGACGTATTTGGCCAATGATGTGTTATATTGAGATGGCAAATCAAAGTCTGATGTGTCACTGTCTGCTGTATCAAGTCCAGTATATTTTAAATTAAATTCTTTAATTTGTGTTCTGTATGGTTTAACTTCGCCTAAATAATTTTCAATAAATGTTTGGTTGTCATTTTGTAAATTAGTAAATGTTTTTAATTCACGTACAGTATGTTCAACATCAATTAAACTTGTTTTTAATAAGAAGTCTGATGTTGCTTGTTCGCTATAAATGTATTCAAATATTAATTTAATTCCTTCAATTCTATGTGATGCTAAATCATCAATAAATAATTCTTCATTAATTGCTTTAATAATTTGTCTTGTTTCTAATACTGGCTCCTCATCAAAATATTGTGCATCAAACACTTCTCTAGAGAAACCATTATTACTAACACTATAATCAAATACATCAGATTTTATTTTTATAGTACCGTTTTCTAAACCAACCCGCTCCCAAGTACCGTTTGTTTGAAGTTCGTGTCGTTCCCATTTGTTTTGGGCATTTGCAGTTACTTTAACAATAGTGCCGGTCGGAACATCAGTAACAGTCTCTAATGCAGATACAGTTGCAACTTCTCTAAGAGGATTAATATTTTTATTATATCCAGTCGCCCACCAATGTATGTATTCCCAATAATTGGAAGTTTTATAATTTTGTATTCTAGTAACTATTGTTGTTGTTTTATTACTTTGTAGTGTATAAATTGCCCAAAGCCCGCCATTACTGCTATCCGCTTCTACAAGATATCTATGTCCTGCACTTACTAATTCAAATTGTTGATAAGCCAATTCAAGTTCCGTAGCTACTTTTGTATCCCAGGTAGCACTAGTTGTACTTGGCTCGGTTTCTTCACTAATTAATAATTTAAATGTTTTCATTTCGGTGATTGGATATTTTGCTAGGTTTGTATTAGCTCTAGAGATATAATTTTTAAGGGCACTAAATCTATCTTTAAACATAGACTGTCTTGGTCTAAATTGTACACCAATTTTATCTTGATCGGATAATGTTATATCTGGAACGATGTTACCAGCCGAGTCAACGCCACAGAATGAATCTTGTAATTTACGATATACTCGATCACTTAAAAATTCGGCAGGATCGCTGTCTTTAACTAATTCGTACTCTGCATGAATATTATTTTCTGTATTTTCTCTATCAAATTCAATATGTACAACACTATCATTACTACTAATAAAAGATTGAGAATTATAAATTGCGAATGCATCTGAAGCGATTGCACCTATATATGGAATGCCACTTGATTTTGGATTTTCAATATATTGTGCAATAACAATAGGACTTAATGTTTTTCCATGGTGTGTGTCAGCGACTTCTAAATCTTTAACCCAGAAATAAAATTTTGTTTTAATTGACCCATTTTCAATAACATCACTTAATTGTGTATAAGATGTGATACTATATGGAGTTCCTGTTTCTTCATATTCTTCTGGCGGAACATCGCTTGATACCCATTGATAGATATCTGCAGTTGACCCTGTAAATAATTGACCTAGGCGTTTTGCTTTATAATCTTCAGTATCTTGATTGTAGTTTAAAAATCTAGTATTTGTAACGTCCCACCAAATTCTTCCTACGTGTTCTTGTCCCCAAACATCTCCATAAGTGTTTATAGATCCTTCGCTGTATCCTGCAGGATCTTCGGGTGTAATAATATCAATATTTTCTCTAGCAACGCCTAAAATTTTACCTTGTAGTGGATCAATATAATCTAAGTATGTTAATACATCATTATCACTTATATCATATAAAAAACCAGAATCAAGTAAAGCAGTATTAACAGTTTTTGTTTGTTTTCTTTTGACCGACCAAGAACTACGATATTCAGTATCATAAAATCTAACTATTCTTCCAGAGTCTGTTAATGTAGTTGTATCATATCCTGGGCTACCAACTAATAATTTACCAGAAACATAATCAACACTTTTACCATAATCATTTAGTGCTGTCACTTTAGTATCAGTTATTTGTTGTCCATAAACAAATTTACCAGGATTAATAAATGTGTCGGTAGTTGATTTTAAGTAATCAAATGTGTAAACTGCACCACTAGCAGTTTGAATGTCTTTAATTACAGTTGCCCCAGCATCAAATTTAGTTTGTAAGGTTGTACCCGCAGTTGCTACATCGAATGTAACAACTAAATTTGTTGCACCGCCAGGTGCACCAACAGCTATTCCTAACCCATCACTATTAACATCTAAACTGTGGCCAAATCTTGCAAATACACGTGGGAATGGATTATACATTGTTTGCATAAATGAGAATATAGTTAATCCTAGGTCAGTTAATACTGATTCATTACCAGTTACCGGCCACACTATAAGTTTATTACTCAATGCTGTTGTTGTCAAACTATCTAATGTTAAATTTAAATAATTGCTTGCATTACTAGCAGTAATATTTGGAATATTTGCATTATTAATATCAGTTACTACATTATCTAATGATGTTCCAGTAAAAGTAACATAGAAGTCATTAATTCTAATTTTCTGTCCTATAGTAACTGTTGGGTTCTCTACAGTTCCTGTGATTAATCCGTATACTCTAGATTTGTTTATAAATCTCGCTACACTTCCTGCATCATCTCTTATAATACCTTCTGTATTTGATTTAGTATCTCCAGGACACCCTACATATATAGAACAATTATTTGGACAAATTTTAACGTCATGCCCAAATTCTGCATCTCCGACTACTGCACTAGATGATAAAATTTGTACTAATGTCATGTTATTAGTTTCTATATCAACAAAGTCACCAATTTTTATTTCAGATGTTGTTTTAAATGTAACAGTTGATCCACTATAAGTATAACCACCAGTTAGTACTACATTATCATCTTTAAGTATTTCTTCATTAAGTAGTACTGTTGGCACTCCTGTTATAGTACTAGTTGTTGTATACACGGTAGTATCTAAACCTGAGTCGCCCCAATCAACAGTTTTTGTAACTTGAAATCTTTCACAATCTCTATCATATACATATACTTCACCAACACCGAGTGCTGAGTCTCCACCAGAACCTTCTAAGGCACCAATAGTAACTTGTCTGCCATCTGTTGTTGTAGATAAACTATGACCAAAACGCATAGGATCACTTGTTGGGTTGCTGATTGTTGCAAATAAACTAAAATAGTCAGTACTATTAATACTTGCGACTGCACTAGATGCCGGTGCAGTACTAAATGTAATTACTTTTGTTCCTGAATCATATGTATAATCATAATATGGTCTTTGTAAAACATCATCTAATCTAACTTGAAATGCTTCTATAGATGTAGCCTGTTTTAATGTTGCAATACTAAAATCTACAGATGACCCATCAAAAGTCGTAATTGTTGCTGTTGATAATCTTTTGATTCTAATTGCTGACCCTGTTAATGGTGCAGTAACAAAAGTAACAGTCTTTAATATTGTCGAGTATGACCAATCAGTTGTAACAGTTTGTAGAATATTGTTTACAACAACAGAAAGTTCATCGGCTGAGTCTACATCAACCAAACCAGTAAGATCAAATTCTCTAGTTGATCCATCACCAGTAAATCTTTGCAGTTGGTCCTCATATTCATTTAATTGGTATCCATATACTTTATCTATGCCTGGTGCTCCAACCCATATTACTCTTGAGTCTTGACTTATAGCAACACTATAACCAAAGTCACACATTGTTGAACTACCTCTTCCGGTAGGTACTGTTAATAATTGATAATCTTGAAATACTTCTGAATTAGGTAATTGTCGAATAATAACTGCAAAACCTTCTTCACTTTGTGATAATCGAGCACCTGTTATATGCCACTTATTATTACTACTACGTACAACAGTTCCGAACCCAGAAATTCCTGTTGCACTACATGTTAGATTTTCAGAGTGAGTAAGTGCGGTAGCATCATTGCCTTCAGCATATATATCTACAACACCTGTTCCTGCATCTGGTGATCCTATTAATGCTACCTTTCCATTTTTAGATTGGCTTACACTAAATCCAAATTTTCCATTCGCTACAGCCGAATATGGATCGATACTAGTAGTATTTGCACTAGTAAATGGTTGTATTTTTTCTAGTGTAGCCCATTGTCCTGAACTATATTCTTCTACCCATATTTTTTCGCCTGTAACCAGTTCGGTTACATAAGATAAATCAGCAACAGCACTTGCTTGAGTTACTTTTGCTGTTTTTAAAATAAAAACAATACCTATATCAGTTTGTGTTAATGTATTATTCAATCCTTCGGGGAATGAAAAATTAACTGTTATTTGATTTAAATTATTCACACTTGCAACTTTAAATGCACCATCTAACTCTGTTTTAAAATGTTTAATTATAAAAATATCATTTTTAACAAGCTCGTGATTACCATCAAATGTAAATGTAGTAGTTTCATCTAAATTGTCTACCATTGCAATTAATTCAGCTTTTTGTAAACTAGCTCTATAAACATTCCAGGTATAACGATTGTCTTTAGCTATCCATATTTTAGAACCTTCTGTAATTATATCTAGCTTATTAACTATTTCAGAAAAGTCATCAAGATTAAAACTTCTAACTTCAACATCATCAAAATGAACAAATCCAGCATCTGGCAGGCCTTGATCATTATTAATAAAATCTGTAGTAGGCAATATTGAAGTGGTTGTAATATTATAACTTGATTTATAAATGTTATCAACAAAAGTATTTTGATCTGCTGTGGCATTGGCTGAATCATTAATTATTTTTATTGTTGATGGGTTGCCAGTAGAATTAGACGCATCTAATTTTACTTCAAAATAACTTCTATTTTCACTAGCACCGTAGTTGTTTAATTTTATTGCCCAGTTTTCGTGTATGGTATAGTTACTAAGTTCTTTAGATAACTTAGAATTTTTAAATACATCAAGTGCCTGTGTTGTTCCTTTGGTTTGAATGAAGTTACTATAGATACCCATCTGACTAATATCATTTAAATTTAATCCTTCCATATAATCACGAGTTTTAAATCCAACTAATCCAAAGCCGAGTTGATCAGCATCTGATTCTAAATTAGCAAGAGTTTTATTATAAAAACCTTCACTTTCATTATTTTTCAAATATATATTTGGAATCATACCTTTTTTAATTTGGTCGTATTCTGTTTCTACCCATTTAGTCACATCAAATTTTTCTGATGGTGGTACAGGTTCTACGGCACTATAAAATTTACTTTTACGTAAAACTATTTCACCTTTATAATATTTTGTATTTGATGACCATTCGTTAACTGTAGATGAGTCATTTCTAAATAAGCCTGGAGAATTAAGTGTTCCGTCCCAACTAGCAGTATTATATCCAACAAGTTTTAATCGTGCCTGTCTTTGTCCTGTAGAAGGATTATAAAGTAAGTCATTAAACACACTAGTATTATCAAATAACAATACATGTTCGTAACTTGTAAATTTTAATTGTATAAATGATATAGCGTCTTCGGTGGTTGAAGTAATTGTAAATTTATTATCAATTCTATCCCAGATTAAATCTTCATTATTAATTTTTTCTTTATTTTGATTTAATACAAAATCATTGGCTGTTTGTCCTAATATAGGTGCAACTATAGCATCAGTTCTTTCAATTTTAAGTTTATTTGCATTTGGGTTTAAGTTAATGATACTTCCATCAATCCATCCTTGTTGGCTCCAATATAATAATTCATTAATCATTTGTGACCAATTTAAGAAATATCCATTCTCTTCGTCATCAAAAATAAAGCCTTTAGATTCTAACCATTTCCCATATGAATTTAAAAAGTCGCATGCAGTACCAACATTAGTAAAGGTATACCCATATGGTACTAATCTTTCTGTTGTTGAAAAATCTTTAGCCAGACTGACTTGCGTTGATCCGACATTAAAATTAGTAACATGGCCATTAGGTATGCTTTCAAATATAGTAAAATATTGATTTGTGGTACCTAGTCCAAATACAGAGAACCCACCTTCAACTTTTTGTACAATTACACTACTATAAGCTACTGTATCAAAAATTTCATTGTTATATGTTAATATTTCATAACTTTCGTCTGGTAATAATAAACTAGTGTTCAAACTATTTGTAGATGTTTTTTCTGTAAAAACTTTAAGATATTGTTTATCAGTATAGCTTGCTGTTCTATATGATAATTGTAAAGTAGAATTACTTAAAAGATCTTTAATATGTGCGTTTGAAGAAATACCCTGCACACGGCTATGCCCGTCAATCCAATTTATATAACTATGTTTTGGTGTATCTTCTCCGCATAATTCAATAGAAGTAGTTAACCTGTCTCGATTATCGTATAGATAATGTTCTACTGAAGTACTATATCGATATCTGTCTATATCTACATTTAAAGTAAAATATTTTGCAGGTTGTGTTTGTGCTAGTAATTTTTGTACAGCAAATGGCCAACTACTACTTTTCCGCCAAGCATTTTCAGCCGGACCAACATCTCCAGCATCCCATGATTTTTTCAAACTTAATTCATCGTAATTTTTAACTAATACATCAAAGATTGATTTAGTTTCGCCTTCATCATTTGTGGGTTTAATTGTTTCTAAACCTGGACGTACAAAGTCTGTTAGATAATATGCACCTGCAGGATCAACAACTTTACCTAAAGCAAGATCTGTCCATAAAATTTCGTTCTCACTAGTATAAGGTGCTGGTCCATATGCATTTTCCCACCATGACGGTTTCTTTGTAAAACCTAACATTTCCCATGGTCGTCCACCTGGATCATCAGTATCATAAAAGAGAATGTGATTACCTCTTGTATGACCTAATAATAATGAGTCATCAATTTTATTTGTTGCAGTACTATAATTCCATGTTTTCTTTTCTGAGGCACTATATGTTTGTGCTTTAAAATCTACTCTGTTTTGTGATACCCAATCTAAGAATGATGGTGCTAATAAGTTAATACATTCTTCTGTTGTATAATCTGTTGTTCTAAATTTACCTGGTATAACATCATACCAATGCATTGGTGGAGCAATATTAACTTTTAAATTATTATAGATACGTTTTTCAAATTCAAGTAAAATATCATCTCGTGTATCACCATATGCTATTGTTCGTGACCCATCATGTCCTACAATTACAGTTTGTGCAGTTATATAGGTTTTGTCTGTAACTTTTTCTGGAATATAACTATCATATAAACCCAACTTAGTTGGGGTTGCTGGCAAAAAGTTACCAGCAGTATTTGCATATTCTCTAATTTTTAATACATCACCAGCTGATAATGTTTGTAATATTACTATACGTGGACCATCTGTTGCTACAGTATAATCAGTATCTTTTACTAATAATATGTCATTTACATATATTGATAAAGCAAGAAAGTTAGCTTTAGTAAAATCATAAGTTTGTACAGTATCAAATGTATCATCATCTGTTGGTGTTATAGTATATTTGGTTTCTGTAAATACTTCACCCATTGGTAATGTATCAGTCCAATAAAATGGCGAGTCTGGGTTCATTCCTCTGTTTATATCATTTAATGCACCATCTAATTGTTTTGCAGTTGTGTCACCTGTGTATTCTTTAGTTGATATTGCATTTAATAATCTTTTCTTAAATTTTTCATATTCGTTTCTAGAAAAGTCTAATGCATCAAAGAAATTAATATTTGAATCTTTACAGAATGTTGCCATAAATTGCATAGGAGCACTATGCTCAACAATTTGTACACCATAAGATTCATAATTGCCTAAGTTTCTAATATTGTTACTACCAAGTATAGTACCAGTTAGTTTTGGCGTTCTTTGTGCCATACCAACAAAATGATTTCTAATTGCACCCAGAGTAATTGTATCAAATGATTTATTAACGGCATTGTTTGCTAAGTTTAAAGGAACCTGATAATAGGCACCTTCTTTACTAACTTCTTTACTATTAATGAATACCTGTACGATATCATTTTTAGTTAGTGCTGAGTCAAATGTAATTGATGTTGTTCCGTTAATTGTTCTAGTACCAGTTGAAGATGTTATACTACTACCGGTTGTAGATGTTATAGTATAAGTAGAACTATCTTTAAATTTATTATTAACATCAACATATACAGCATTATCATCCGTTGTGTCATATTTTATATCACATTTTAATGTACTGGTAGTTGTTAATGTGGTTCCATCGATCTTAAAAGTAAAAACTTGTGGTTGTTTTGAACTAGTTTTTGCTTTTTGCCAGCCAGTTAAATCTGAATATGTTGTTCTATCAGTATATTGTCTAACAAATCCAATAGCAATATTTTTAGTAAAACTAACGGCATCAACAGTAGAAACAAAAGTATCCTTATAAAAATTATTATCAAATACAATATCCCCAACATTGCTTACAGATTCATATTTTAATCTTAATCCTAAGATAGAATCGATATTACCAGTACCAGGTGAATAGCTAAAAAGTTTTGTACCTGCAAAATTACTACTTGGATATGCAGTTGGATCAGCTAAACTTTTACCAGTAGAGTCAATAATATCAAATAATGGTTGTTGATTTATTCCGGTCTTCTGTTGTCCTTGCACCCAATCAGTTCCATCATATCTAAATGATTTACCTTGTAAAGTTACACCACTCTTACAATAAACAGTTGTATCTGTATTAATTGCATCAGATTCTAATACAAGATTAATAACAGGAACACTAGTTTGTCCTGGGTCCATAGTAATACCAACCGGATCTATCATTTCAACTTTATAAACTTTATTTTTAACAGTTGCATCATCATCATTAGTGAATATAATTCTTGATCCATCTAATAATTTAAATCCATCAACAATATATCCTATAGATCCATGTACATTACTAAGTGCATCAATTTGTGTTGTATCTATAATATCAACAGGTGCAATACCACTTGTACCAAAATCATATAATCTTAATCCTGATTTAAATTCAATAACTGGTCGTTTTGCTCGGTTAGCCTGATTAAGTACAGCCGGAACTTTATTAATTTCGGCTGATTGATTAATAATATCAACATGAAACCAACGATTTGATCTAGTCCATGGGTTTTGATCTGAACTTGCTCTGTTTATTGTAAAATAATCTAAAGAGGTTGGAGCACTTAGCGAACTATCATATGCTACACTATCAAAACCAACATCATCAAAAGGTTGAGATTCACTAACTGTAAATGCTTCTGGCGTTTGAAAATCTGTTACAGCTAATAATTTAATAGATGAACCACAGCCTTCAACATAAAATTCATTATCTTGATAACTTGCTGGTTCTGTCGGGCCACGGAATATTACTTTTAGTCCGTTATTAAGTTTAACACCAATTGGTGAGGTATATTGTATTTTACCAAGTATATCTTCAGTGACATCAAATGTTTGTGTAGCTTCACCTTCAACTAATCTAATAACACCAAATTTGGTTGCATCGGTTCCATCTTGATAATATAATGTATCACTAGTAGCTGTAATTAATGGCTGTTGCTGGAAAAAACCTTCTGCATCTTTATAAAAATGTTCATTATTAAATGTAGTTCCAGATTTAATGTAAACCTTAGTATTATTTGGTACTTCTTGAATTCTACTAAGTGATATAAATTGATTATCTGTAGAATCATCACTAAGATATTTAATTTTCCATATTGAATAACGTTGACTTTGTAAAGTTATTTCAACTTCTTTATCCCATACGGCATCTTCATTATCATAAGTTATTCCATCAAATTGTTCTTGTGTACGCCACCCCGATTCTGCACCATCGCCAGGATTTTGATTTGTAAATATTATTGTTTTTCCGTCAAGGTCCTTAACACCATCAATTTCAATATCTTGTGCTAGATCAATCGCATAATCAAATGGTGTTACCCCAAAACCATTCATTACCTTACCGTCGAAGGTAACGGTATCCTCGTCAAAACTAGTTAAGAATCTAAAATCTTCATTGGATGTTCCCTCTGCTGTTTTAACATATCTATTATTAATTTGATCAAATCTTAAATCGGTGACTAAATCTACATCAGCAGTTTTAGTCATAGTTAAAAATTCATTTTGTGCATCAGCATCGGGTACTTTAAATGTAATAACACCGTTATCATCGCCATTGTTTTCAACACCAAATACTTCCCTAGAACTTTGATTAGGTTGCCCAGGAACTAATCCTGATATGCCAGCATCGGTTTGTATATAAAAAGGATTGCCATTTTGGTTTACTGTGAATGTATAATTTCCTCCACGCATTAATGAAATATTTGGGTTATCACCTTTTATTGTATCAAATGTGTATCCATCAGTACCACGTGTAATAGTATAGTCATCTTGCGAAACAATATCAGTTAATTTAAGATCAACAGAATCTGGTCCTCCTGGTAGCCAATAATATTGACTAAAGTTAATAAATTTATCATAGTCAATTAATGGATCCCAACTATAATATTCAGATGTAAATAATCTATTGTGTTTATTAGTATTAGCATTATGAGATTTAAGTGCATCAACCATACCCGGGTAGGTTATAAGATCTTGTGTTTCATCTGTATTTGTTTTTTTATAACAAACAGTTGGTTCTAATTGATAATCCTGTCTTGTAGTGCTAGGTTCTCTAACATAAGCATCAGAGGCTGATACTCCTAGGCCAGTTTTTAATCCAATATATCCTTCTACTCTTTTTAATTGAGAAGGCTGTACTAAATGTTCCAGAGTAGCATTTAGAAACTTTTCGTTAGTAGTTGTTCTAAATATCTCAGGTAAAAGATCTATTGTCTTTGTTCTAATTGCCATTCTTTTTTATAATACCTATTAAGTAGTTGACTGTCTTAAAACAGTAGATGTTAATGCTGTGACTACTTCAACATCGGTTACACTTGCCGCATTCATAAAAATTTCATCTGGTGAAGATTTAACTTCATACAAACCACCAAATGTCTTAGTTGGATCAGTTGGTACAATAACAACTGAACTAATAATGTCTCCTAATTCACGATGTAAAAAAGCACTTAGTTCTGAAAAGTAAAATGTATCACCAAAGTCCCAATTATCTAAACTAAAATATTCATTTAATGATTCTATCAATCTACTTTTAATTTCACCTTCACTTACTACAACCCCAATGTTTTTAATTACTTTAAACGAACCTTGTAATTCTATTGGCGCCTTAGGACCAAACATAGGTTTAAATTTAACACTATTCATTACGATATTATCTGATGCCATTTTATATTGATTTAATTTTGTATATGCTAGACTTAATTCATCTATAGTCGGACGAACAGGTTCAGTAATTGTGCCTGTTGAATCAATAATATAATTTGTAAAATCTGTATAATAAGTGTTGGTAACTAGAAATAAATCAATAATATTAGTGTTTGCAGGATCAATTCTGCGTGTATTTGAACTGTTATGTGAATATTGAAAATTAAGATCTTGTCTTCCGATACTCTTAGTATAGTTTGTTGTCTCGGTTAATGTATATGTTGTACCAATAACAGATAATTTATAAAATTTAATATCGGTAGTGGTATAAAATACTTGACCGTCGGCGTATTCTGTTTTTGACGCTTCTGTTAACGCCAATGTTGCATATAGTGTATTAACAGTACCTGTCGCTAATGGAATAAATCTTTCTAAATTATCAAAGTCAGTTGTACGTTCAAAAAATACCAATTTACTTGTTACACTAACTGCTGGATCAACAAGGGTTGTGAAAAAGTCTGGATCATCAGCTACATTATCACTATCTTTATCTGCATAGCTTATTAATACTTTAAAGTTATCTATGAAACCATCTTGTTCAACTTCTTGCCCAACAATATCTAATACTACATTAGTGTCTAATGCATTATTTGAATCTGGTTTTGAATTTGATCTTAAAACATTAATGCTATCATTTATTGTTTTTCCTGTTTTTGAATCATAAACATTATCAGCGTCATCGTAAATAAATCTATTTTCTATTACACTTGCAAAATAATATTCTAATGATCTATATTTTGTGGTATAACTAATACCGTCAGTAGTAAACTGTACTAACCAACTTGCATCAGTATTAACTTCAAGCGTAGTTTGTGCATTGGATGTTGAAAAATCAGCATCTTGATTTAAATTATTGGTACTAATAATATACCAGGTACCAGTAAGATGGTCGTAACCTAGACCAAAGTCTCTTAAAGCCTCTACCTGAGCAATAAGATCTGTTTCTAAAGTACTAGGTAAATCTGTTATTAGTCTAGGTATTACTTCAGTTGGTATTGCTGTAGATGGAATATATTGATTTAATGTTACAGGACCACTGCCATCATCTAAATTACCAGTTCCAAAGTTAGTACCGTCTAATGTTAATGCTGTTACAGTTGCCCATATCACTAGCTTTTCGCCTTGTTTAGAAGGAGTACCTGCCACTAATCTATTATTTGCATCAAAAAAGTAACCAACAGGTGGTTCAAATTTAATTAAACCATTTTCTCGTATATGTTTGTTGTTACTTGATGTAAATTCACCAATGGGTATGGGCGAACCCGATGCGGTATTTTTAAAGAAACCAGATACAGAATTAACTAAAGCGGTACTTTGATTCCACTCAATACCACTTAAAGTTGGTCTAGTAAATTGATCATAGTAAAAATGTACCATTTGTCTTGCTTTAAGAACAGGTTCTAATTGTGTTGTAATCATTGTGGCTATATCATTACTATCAATAAAACTAAATGTAAAGGTTGGAGTTTTTGAATCTTTATATATCATTCCATCGCCAGCAAAGATATTAGTAGATGAATATTTTCCAGTGGGATCTAATAAGTCTAATTGTCTATTAACACCAACGCCGGTTCTAGCTATAGCCTTAGATTTTAAAATTGATGTAAATTCAGTAAAAGGAAAGTTATTGTAATCCTCACCATTTACCATACGATTTTGTGTGTAAAATCTAGCCGGTGCTCTTTCTTTAATCTCAGTTAATGTTTCACGTGTTTTAGCATTTGATACAGCCTGTTGTAAACCTAATGTAAATGTAACAGTTTCTACTCTGCCAGATCTACTAGCATACGTAATTGGTATTTGAATACTCTGCATTTCGTTTGTATTAATAACATATTGTAATCCATTGCCTGATCTAATATATACACGATAGTCGCCTATAGGTATTTTTGAAAAAGTTCCATCACCAAATATTATATCAACCTGGTCATTAGATCTACTCTGAACTGCATAGACTTCTCTAGTTTTTTCTACTGATGCTGTAGTTTCGTCAGTATCAACGGCAAATATATCTTCTACTTGTTTCCACTCAATTAATGTTGTTGAATTATCTAATAATTCGTATAACCAAACATCTTCATTATTAATACCATCAACATCAATATTAACTATTCTATTACTAATTCTATCTGCGATATTAAAGTCTTGATTTAATAATTCGCCTTGTTTAAAATAAAAGAAGTAGCCAGTATCTGCACCACCAAAGCCAAGTTGGTCATTACGATATAAAACATTAAATGCTCCACCTGGTTGTGGTGCCGGTTCGTAAAGATATGTTTTACCAACACTACTCGCACTGGTAAGTTCAAATGCCATCGAGCCTCCGTTAATAGATGTTGAAAAACTTGCGATTGGTAATGATGTGGCTAAAGTATTTAAAGTATATTCATCTGTACTAATGCCTAGTAAGGATTGGTTATTACCAGGACTGCCATATTTTTGGCTACTAATCATAGCGGCATTCATTACTGCATTAAATTGTTCAAACCAGTCTGGGTTTGTAACATCATTCCAATTAACTGTAATTGCCTGTAAGCTATTACTATTAAAATCTAAGACATCTTCTGTTGTGCTTATTGATAGTATTTTTAGGAATCCTTGAGCATTTATATTACGTTTTGGCGTATAGCCAATTAACTTAGCTAACTTAATTACTGAATCTCTACGTTCTGCTGTATCCATAAAGTTTTCTCGAGTATTCATGTCGTTGCGGAAGGCTAAACCTTGACCCATGAATGACATAAGATCCATTAATGCAATAAATTCACTTGATTCAGTGAAGTCATTAAATGATTCGGGATAATATACTCTAAGATAATCAACGAAACTTTTTCTTATAGTTTCATAATCATAACTTTGAAAGTCTGCTTCTTTGTATGTGCGATAGATTCTTTTCCAATCTTCTGCACCAAATATTGATGTTTGTCTAGTTGTCTTAGCCATAGTTCTATTAGATACCTATATAATGTTAGTATTTATCAGAATTATAAACTGCGTATATTATATATTATAATAAAGCGATTGAATTGTTATCAGGATTTAGAAATACACTAAGAAGTTGTGCTTCGGGTATGCCAACAAAGAATACTGAAATTTCTAATAGTATGCCATTGTCTCTAGCATAAATTGCAATATTTTCTATTTTCATTCTAGGATCTTGTTCTATAGTTCTTTGGGTTTCTTTTTCAATTTCATCTACAGTTTCGTCAGTAAGGCCTTCAAATAACAAGGACCATATAGTAGTACCATAGTTGGGTTTATGTAATTTTTCACCTTTGCGAATCATCAGGCTATTAAGAAGATCGCGTATTAATAAATCTCGATCTTCTAAGCGAAATTTTCGCCCTTCGTCTATTGTATTAAATCCGTAAAATGTTGCCATAATTTAGTATTTATATTAGGTTCGTCTAGTGATTCTACCATCTGATAGAAAGGTATTACTTGTTTTATTAACTAGTTCTTGTACTGTATTAAATGTATTTTCAGCCGGCTGTGGGTTAAATACGGTTGATGTAGTAGATCCTGCTACTCTTTGATTAACTAAATCAATACTGTGTTGCCCATCGCGAATAGTTTGTTTAAATGCATTTTTATTCGTAGAACTAGCGATTCCATTAAAAAATTGTGTTGCGGCATTTCGACCGTGTTTAGTAGTTGCTAGTAATATTCCTCCAATGTTTCTATCAGATTCGTTACCGTTTATAAAACCTTGACTCTGAATAAAGTCAAATTGTTTTACTAAATTGTTACTAGCAATAGAAATTTGTTTATTTGCATTTCCTGTTAGATCAGTAAGTGTTTTTAATCCATCTTGACCTGTAAAGACTGTTGGGCTTGTTAAAACCGATTCAAGTTTAGTTATATTAGCACCAAACCCATCTTGTACTATTTGACTTGGATTTCCTAGGAAACGACTAACTACACCAGGTTTTAAGATTCCGCCAAGTTCAAGATCTGTTGGGCTTAGTCCAAAAGCACCAAGGCCCTTATCAAGACTAAGTTCGTTAGCATTTTGTGCTGTGCCTTTAACAAGATTGCCAAGTAAACTTTTTACATGATCTTTATTTAAAACTCGTTTTCCATCTTTATTAATAACTACTGCAGATGATTGAGAAAATTCACTATCGGCTTCCGTTGATTCTTCTTGGGTTAGTATTACATTTGGATCAGGAGTTAAACTTTCAGCATCAGTTCCTGCTTTAGCACCATCTGTATCTGTTTCTACTTCAGGTTCAGCAGACGTTGTACTATCTACAGAGCCTTCTACACCCTTGTTATGCAAACTTCCAAATTGCCCCCATGGTTCGTGTGTTGGTCCCCGAGTAACAATACTTTGTAATATTCCTGGTTGTGCAGTCCACCCTTTTTCATTATCAAATGTAGAATCTGTTAATGATGTTTTTGTCATACCTGTTATTTTATCAACACCAGAAGCACCGCCACTATTTAAAAGTATGCAACCAGCTTCAGCAACAAATTTACTGCCACCATTAATAGATACAGAACTACCTTTACATGCTAATGTGCCATTGGCATTAACATGTACAGCACCACCATGTAATTTTACAGAACCAGGTGATTTAAGTTCAACAGCACTATCACCTTCTATACCTACCACAGGTGCATTTAAACTAATTTTACTTCCAGCAAACATATTAATTTCTTTGTCGGCATGTAAATTAATTGTACCTTGTGATCTAACATTGACTGAGTTAGTAGAAAATACATCTAATGTACCTTCTTTACCTAATTCTAACCAAGCCTGGCCATTAGCATGTTGTATGTAAAGGCACTCGCCACTGTCAGATAATAATATTTGATGTCCAGTACTACTACGTAATCGTATGTGTTTGTCTTTTTTGTCAAAATCACCATCATCCATGATAAAACTATGACCACCAGTACGCCCAACAACTTGAGTACTTTCTTGGCTTGCTTTTATAGCATCACCAGGAGTAGATATTCCATAAACTGTTGACGGTGACTCTCGTTGACTATTACTTCCTATAGGCCCGCGTACTATATCGGATATTGTACCTTGACCAAATAATTGACTAAAAAGTACGTCGTGAATTGGTTTTTCTTTATCATAATATCTTGGATCATCAATAAATGTTGGATCTAATTCTGTAATTTCAACAGTAGGTACTCTAGATATATCAGCGACTTTATTTGTTGTTTTCGCTTTAACAAAATTTTCAGTAGAACCTATAGCTGGAACCATATGTGTTAATCCAGGTTCTGGTATACATCCTACATAAAAACCTTTATTTGGATTACCATCAACAAAAATACATATTACTCTTGTTCCAATATCAGGTGGTGTAAACCACATGCCATAACTATGTCTATTACCGGCGATAAACCTTCCTGGGCCTTCTACACCTTCTTCTATTTGATCTAGGGTATGTACTGATGGTGTTATACCATAAAAAGGACTAAGATAACTTATTGTACGCCAATGTTCTTTATCGTCTTGGCTATCAAGACCACCAGCAGATTCAATAAAAACCTGTAGTCTTCCTGAACGTGTAGGATCGTTATTATTTTTAACAATACCAACAAATGGACCACTTTCGGCAGGAACCCCACCTTTTGTGCCCCTATAGGCTCCGGATCTACCCGTATTAGCCGCCCAATCGTCTGCCATAATTAATTACCTGTCGCATCATCGTTTGCATCGCGGAAATTATCAACTGTAACTACACCTGTAGGAAGATTTCCTCCTTGAACTGAAGTAAAAAATCCAGGAGCTTTTATTCTTCTTGTTGATTTAGCTACAGTACCATCTACGTTCACATTGTTTAAAGGTATTACATTATTAGATGCAGTTATGCGTGCCTGTGAACCACCAACTTGTTTTGTACCTTGGCTCCTAGCTAGTCGTGCTTTCTCTGCCGCACCTTTTCTAGATTGCAACAATACTGAGCCTGTATTATCTATACGACTAACACGTTTAGTTGCATCAGCGGCTGGTACTAGATTAGCACCATCTCTAAGTTGTGCATTCTTGTCTTCTGCATCAGCATATTCTCTTAATGTGCAATCTTCTAATTCAATAGTATATACCCCGCCCTTAAATAGGCATCTAAATCTATTAATTTGATATATTAATCCATTCGTACCAGTCGCTTCTACTTCAGCATCAGATTTTACAATTAAATCTTGTATATCAGCTAAACCTGTTTGATCATTATAGTCTGACATAGTTTTAAAATTAAGTTCAAATAAAACATCTCCCCCGGTTATATTAATGGACCCATCCTGTTCTATAAATGCACCAGGTTGTCCAACTTGATCTGTAGGATAAAATATTTCAGTTTGTGTAATATAATCAGGATCACCAATTATTGTCATTTTTGCCTTTTGAAAATCAGATGGGCTGTATAAATTTCCAGCGGCTGATGCTCCTGGTATGGCATTTGTACCACCTTGTTGTTGTGATTCTGAGCTTTCTGCTCTAAATTGTTTCGCAGTTAAAGACTGTGAGTTTTTTAGCCCGGCTTGTTTTACTCCAGTTGCTTGCCCTGTAACTATTGCAAAATATGCCGCATTAATAGATTGTTTATATTCTAAAACTTCTGTATTTTTTCCTGTAAACCAATAATCATATTTTTTATGAGGACCTACATAATTTCTCTTTAAAAAGAAGTCACTTTTAGCATCTGTGATTGTTTTTGCATTAACAATATATTCTACTTCATAAGCTGAGCAACCACGTATTTCATCATAGGCATACGGAAGAACTTTAGAAGTAATTTGAAACCAAACCAAAGGTTTACCTGTTGCTGATGCATTATCTTTACTTCTTTTTGTTTTGCTGTGAATTTTCTTTACAGATTGGTCTGTAATAAATGTACTACTTCTAATACATTGTTCTAACATTTTAATTAATTTTGTATTACCTTGTATACTATGTATTTGGTCTGTTTTGTTTATTTGATTTTTTTTAGGATTCTCTGCATCTTTATTTTCATTATTTAACATGGGAACTTCAGTTTTATCTCTGTTTGCTTTGATCCAACTATCTTTAGATAATTTTGCATTGCCGATACCATCTAAAAATGTTACTTTAAATTTATCAGGGTGTTGAATTGTTCCTTTACCAGCTAATTTTTCTTTATTAAATTTATTTAAAGCAGACACTATACCAGTTTTTATAAATGTGCTTTCTTCAAGCCCTAAGGCTCCTTTGCCAGCGGCCGACGAAAGATCAGCACCACCACCCTTTACACCAGCCTGTCGGGTTTGGAGAAGCTGTGATGATCTAATTCTTCCGGCTCGTCCTGCTGATATTCCAATTTGATTTCCTCTATTAATTGCTTTGCCTTTCTCATCTCTTCCAACTGCTTGATCAACTTTCTTTTGTGCTTGTCCGCGTTTTCTTCTTGCTTCTTGAGATAATACTGTTTTAGTAACAACATCATTTATTTCACTATTAAAAATATCTTCTAATGTTTGCCCGGTTATTTCAAGATTATAAGGTATAACCTGGAATTTTTGCATTTTCCCTAACTCCCCCGATGGCAAAGCACTACAATTATATGTTACTGCTCCATCATCCAAGGATGTCTCTATTTTTGTAAACGTGAATGGAATATATTTTTCTGCTAGTTGATTTTGATCATCTTGACTAATTCCACCAATTCGTGAAAAACCAGGTTTTTGTGTAATTGATTGTCCGAGTTCATCTTCACCGCGAAATTCAATAACCATAAGATAATGTTGTTTAGTATGATCTTCCATACCAAGTTTTTCACATGCTTGTCTTAATTCTTCAAAAAATCTAAATCCAAATGGTTCAATAATATCAAAGCGGAGTTGTTGAATATTAGAAGGTCCTCCGGTTACTTTACTCAGAACACATTCAAATTCTACATTATCTATATAATAATCTAATTTAAATGGCGACGATGTTGCTGATATAATGTCAGCAGGGCCGCCAGGTATCACCCCAAAATTAGATTCTCCACCAGTACCACCACTTTCAATTATTTTCATTAATTGGCTAGTATCTTTAGCACCGTTAGGATCTAATACCATATCTTTATATTGTTCGGGTGTTTGAAGAAATATAGTGAATTTATATGTTTGAGTAGGTATATTAGTTAATATATTTGGTTTTGGTGTAATTTTTACTTCTGAAAATTGATCAAAATTAACAAAACTTTCAATATTTTCATCTTGTGCATCATCGGCTATCTTTTGGTTCGCATCTGATAGTCCGGCCACTTCTAGATCTTCTGTCTCTGTATCAAGGCCAAGCTCTTTTAATTGTTCTTCTTCGCTTTTTACTGGGCCTCCATCTCGTGATGTTAGATTCGGATCATGTAAATTACTACGTGTGTCTGGGAATTTATCAGGATCATTAGTATTTGTGGCAACACTTTCTTCGTTAACACCAAATGCTCTTGGGTCTCTAACAAGTTCTGCCTCAACTTGTCGGTGAATAGCTGTACGTTTTCTAATTTCATTTTCCTGGTCACCTGGACGAATTACTCTTTTAACAAGAAACCTGTTGGCTTCCTCGGCTGTTCTTGTACTTCCGAAGCCTTTTCGTTTTGCATCAGCGATTATAAAACTAGCATTTTCTGTTGGGTTTGTTGCTAAAACTTTTGCTTCGGCAATGGAAATACCCTTTGCTCTTGCAAAATCAACACCCATTCCACCTTGAAAGTTTAATTGAAATAATCCTACACTATCATCTCTACTACTAGGATTAAAGTTTTTTATCCCTGGATTTAAAGAACTTTCTTGAATAGAATTCGCGACTAACGCAGTGGCTTGAATGTCACTGAATCCTTCTTTTTTTGCAAGATTGAAAATTAAGTCGGCAGTGGCCTGGTTTTGGGCTACTACTTTAGTTGCATTGGTAGCCATCTGTTAAATTCCTAATGATGTTTGTAATGTTTCCATTGTAGGAAGGTATATTTTAACACCTTCTGCAAATCCCCAAATTGGATCATTAATTGTATTTGGATTACGCTGAGCAAATACCCACCATAAACTAGCATCATCGTAGATATCATGTGCTAATAAATCTGGTCGGTAAGCATAAGTTCTGTTAATTATCATTTGAGCGTCTGTTGCTAATTTAGGTATAGGTCTATTTTCCATAATATCTAAAAAGTTTTCAGAGGTAATTGTACTATGATAAGGACTGGTTAAAGAATATCTTGTTGCCATTACCAGTGTCCTTTTAATTTGCCAGCCGCAAAATCTTTAAGACTAAATTCATTTGTTTGTTTTGCTCTGCTGACTATTGGTATTAATGTTATTGCTAATTCAATTTTTGTTGGAACATAATTACCCCCTGCCTGGTCAGGCGATATTGAGCCGCCAAAGCCTCCTAAAATAGATCCAATTCTATCTGTTACTCCTCCAAATGGATTATTAACACCAAGAAAATTACTTGCTAATCCACCAAGTCGTGCTACATTTCTATTAACACCAGCACCCAATAATCTGCTTATGCTTTGGTTAAATCCTGATCTAACACTTGATAATGCATTTGGTATTTGGAGAGGACTACTGGTATTGTTACTGCCATTGGCTGTTCTAATGTAATCTACATTGTCTGGAAGATTATAGTTGAATTGTGTATTTACGCAAGCTACATTATCAAATTGTCCATTACCAAACCCATTTATAAATATTAATGGCGGCGGCATTCCGTTTTTATCGCCATCTTGCCCATAATACATTTTAGTCGTTGCTTTAAAAAAGTGTATTGCGGCCATTAAATAAGATGCTTCTTCAGAACTCTGTGCTGTAAAGGTCGCATTTACTTGTAAATCACTAACTTCACTGCCTTGATAGAAAAATGCTGGATGGTTTGCATGGGTTAATGCTGTTTTATTATAATTTGCTCGATAGTTTATTTGTACTTGTGGAGTATAAGGAAATATTACTCCGTCTGTTGAATTTAACGGTGCCATTATACCAGCATATAAATCTTTAGCACCAGGGCCTAAACTCATTTTAAAACGCCAATCTGCATCTGCCCTAGCGGACCTTAATTCTGTAACATTAGGCCCAACTTTTTCACCAACAGAATTTAATCCTGCTTGTTTTTGAAAGAATTGAGTAACGCCACCAATAACATTCCCTTTGTCATCTCGTTCCACACCTGTTTGTTGCTGACTTGGTAAGACAGAACTAGCCGCTCCAGCTTCGGTATTTCCTGCTTCTTGCGAAGCTAAAAATTGTGCGGCTTTAACATTTGCATTGGTATCTACATCGGCCATATTTTTTATTTCCTAAAAGTATACTGTATTTACCTACATCATAATAACCCAATATAATACATGTAAGTCTTTGATTACCTAAAAGGTTGCGAACTCGGTAAAATCATGTATAATTATAAACATAACAAGGAGAATTCTGTGGCCGCACCCAAGAGAGTAAATTATCTAAACAACAAAGACATTTTAAAAGAAATTCATAAAAGTAAAACTACATATTGTAGTTTTGCTGGTCATGACAAAGACCATCAATTTGATATTATTGTTCTTGATGTAAAAAAAATTAATAAAGCGAGAATTAAAGAAGCTAAACAACTGAGAATTGTTAGAATTAAAAAAGAAACAGGCGAAATAATTAAACCAAGACAAATAGAAGATACTGATTTAATATTTCGTGTTATGACCTGGGAACATATTCCTAAAATACCTAAAAAACCAACTAAAGCACAATTAAAAAAACGTGCTAAATTAGAAGAATTGTTTGATGATGAAGAACTCCAGAGAGAATTAGATGATGAATATGGTATCACTGATCAGGTACATGTTAAAGTAAATTTTCCTCCTTTTTATCATTATAAAATTAATGATGCAGGAGAACCTATAGTAATTGGCAAAAGTCACTGGAATGGAGATTTAGAAAAAGGACACTTTGACGTTGATCATGGATCAATGACTCCTAAGTTAGCACACATGTTTATTAAATTATGTGAACGTTATGCAACACGAGCAAACTGGAGAGGTTACACGTACAATGATGAAATGCGAGGTCAAGCCTTATTACAATTAAGTCAAATTGGTCTTCAATTTGATGAATCTAAGTCACAGAATCCATTTGCTTACTATACGGCCGCAATAACAAATTCGTTTACTAGGGTATTAAATTTAGAAAAGAAACATCAGAATATTAGAGATGATATTTTAGAAAATGAAGGACTTAATCCTAGTTGGACTAGGCAGTTACAAGGTAAAGGAGAAAATGAAGAAGAACTTCAAAAACGTATAAGACATATTCGCGGAGATTTTGTTAAAGGAGAAGAAGGATACGTAGAGAAAGATAATTCGACCAAATGAGTAATCTTTTTAAAAAAGTAGCTGTGTTTACAGACATCCACCTTGGATTAAAATCAAATAGCCAACAACACAACGAAGATTGTACTAACTTTATTAATTGGTTTATAGAAAAAGCCAAAGAAGAAGGCTGTGAAACTTGTATTATGATGGGTGACTGGCATAATAACAGAGCGGCTATAAACATTGTTACATTAAATTATAGTTTAAGAGCAATCGAGGCCTTAGGCAATGCATTTGATCGTGTATTTTTTATTCCAGGTAACCATGATTTATATTATAGAGATAAACGTGATATACAAAGTGCTGAATGGGCAAGACATATTCCTAATGTAGAAATAATTAATGATTTTCATCTTGAAGGTGATGTATCTATTGTTCCGTGGCTTGTAGGTAATGATCATAAAAAAATTCCTAAGATTAATGCAAAATATATGTTTGGCCATTTTGAATTACCACATTTTTTTATGAATGCTATGGTACAAATGCCCGAGGCTGGTGAAATACGCAAGGAACATTTTGGACATATAGGTAAAGTATTTTCAGGACATTTTCACAAACGTCAAGAAAAGAAAAACATTATATATACTGGTAATGCATTCCCACATAATTATGCTGATGCAAATGATGATAGTAGGGGCATGATGGTATTAGAATGGGGCAAAAAACACAAATATTTTAGTTGGCCTAAGCAACCAAGATATCGTGTTTATAAACTTAGTGAATTATTGAATAACACCAAGGAATTATTACAACCCGATATGCATTGTCGAGTGCATATTGATATAGATATTAGTTATGAAGAAGCCACATATATTAAGGAAACTTTTGTAGGTGATTATAATTTAAGAGAGTTAACATTAATACCAGTAAAACATACAGATATTGATCATGATATAGAAGCAGGTACATTAAAATTTGAATCTGTTGATACCATTGTTACTAATCAGTTAACCAGTATTGCTAGTGATCACTATGATCCAAATTTATTATTAGATATCTATAGGAATTTATAATTGATCATTTATGTTTAAAATAAAGAACCTAACAGTTAAAAATTTTATGAGTGTAGGTAATGCTACACAAGGATTAGATTTTGATAGATCCGATTTAACCTTAGTTCTTGGGGTTAATATTGATTTAGGTGGTGACGATTCAGGCGCCAGGAATGGTACAGGTAAAACTACAATAATTAATGCATTAAGTTATGCTTTATATGGCGGTGCATTAACTAATATTCGACGTGACAATTTAATAAACAAAACCAATGGTAAAAACATGTTGGTCACTGTTGATTTTGAATATAATGATATTTCATATAAAATAGAACGTGGAAGAAAACCAAATATTATGAAGTTTTTTGTTAGTGGGCAAGAACAGGAAATTACAAATGAAAGTCAAGGTGATTCAAGACAAACACAGGCACAAATAGAACGTATGCTTGGAATGAGTTCTGAAATGTTTAAGCATATTGTTGCATTAAACACTTATACAGAACCTTTTTTAAGTTTAAAAGCTAAGGACCAACGTGATATTATTGAACAATTATTAGGTATTACAATACTGTCTGAAAAAGCAGAAGCATTAAAAGAACAAAATAAAACAACAAAAGATGAAATTATTAAAGAAGAATTTAGAATAAAAGCACTACAAGAAGCTAACGAAAGAATTGAACGTCAATTAGAAAATTTAAAACGTAGACAAACTTTGTGGATTACTAAACACAATGACGATATAAAAGAACTTAATTCAGCACTTAATGAACTTAAAAAAATTGATATAACTAAAGAAATTGAACAACATAAATTATTATCTGCATATAAACAAAAAGAAAAAGATCTTAAGGATATAAGTGACGCAATCGAAAGAACACAAATTAATATTAATCGTGATAGTGAACGTATCAAACGTATTAGTGAAGATATAAACAAGTTAGAAGATCATACCTGTAGTACTTGCGGACAAGAATTTCATGATAAAAGACAGGTTGTAGTTACTAAAGAAAAGAAAGCTAAGTTAAAAATAATAAAAAAAGAATTTAAAGCATACGAGAAAGAACTAGTAACTTTAAATACGGCAAACAAAGAACTTGGTGAATTAGGAAATAAACCAGAAACATTTTATACTGATAAAAGAGATGCATTTGAACATAGAGCTAGTTTAGAAAAACTAGAAGAACAATTAGGAGATAAAAAGAAAGAAGAAGATCCATATAATGATCAAATAAATGAAATGACAGAACAGGCACTGGCCGAGATTGAATATACTTTAATGAATGAATTAGTTAAAGTTAGAGAGCACCAAGACTTTTTATTAAAATTATTAACAAACAAGGATAGTTTTGTACGTAAACGTATTATTGAACAAAATTTATCTTATTTAAATGCAAGATTAAGTCAGTATCTTGATAGAATTGGTTTACCACATGAAGTTACATTCTTAAATGATTTAACAGTTGAAATACAAGAATTAGGTAGAGAATTAGATTTTGATAATCTAAGTCGGGGTGAACGTAATAGATTAATATTAAGTTTGTCGTGGGCATTTAGAGATGTTTGGGAAAGTTTATATAATCCTATCAATCTATTGTTTATTGATGAATTAGTTGATTCAGGTATGGATGGTAGTGGTGTAGAGGCTGCCATGGCAATACTGAAAAAAATGTCACGTGAACATAACAAATCAATTTGGTTGGTATCACATAAAGATGAATTAAGTGGACGAGTAAATAATGTTATGACAGTGACCAAGGAGAATGGTTTTACTAGTTATAACACAGATGTCGACATCATTTAAATTAGCCACATGGCATTGGCATATAGAAATATCTAGTCGTTGTACATTAAAGTGCCCAAGATGTGCAAGACAAGAATGTCCTACTACCTTAATTAATACCGAACTTAATTTAAATTTTTTTAAACGTAATTTTACTAAAAAATTTATTATTGAAAATGTTAATAAGATTACATTTTGTGGTGATGATGGGGATCCTATTTACGCACCCGATCTTATTCCTGTAATACAATATTTTAAAAGTATAAAACCAACCATAGAATTTGTTATAGTAACTAATGGCAGTTATCGTAAACCTGAATGGTGGCAAGAACTTGCAGAAACCTTAACTAGTAATGATCATATACATTTTAGTATTGATGGATATAATAATGAATCAAATAATTTATATCGTGTAAACAGTGATTTTGATAGTATTATTAAAGGTATAAAAGTTATTACTAGTCATAGTTTATGTTTAACAACATGGGCTTGTATTGTGTTTAAATTTAATCAACAACATCTTGAATGGATGGAAGTACAAGCAAAAACATTAGATATGGATTTTTTTCAAATAACACATAGTACTAAATTTGGTAGTGTATATCCGGCGTATGGTGATAAAGACCCATTAGAACCTAATAAAAAGTATGTTAGTGATACTGATAGATTTACTAGAACAATAAAAGCATTGTCTGGGCGAAAAGCACCAGTACCAAGTAATTTTTATTATGATAATCGAAAATACTTTGATGATATTACTCCTTTGTGTGCTATCGGAAATAAAGGAACATTTATAAACAGCCAAGGTTTATTATTTCCGTGTTGTTGGGTAGCCAATAGATATAGTCATAATAACGAATGGCTTGTACTTGCACAAAATTTTAATTTATATGAGCGTACATTAGATGATGTTCTTAATGATGAGTTTTGGCGTAATGAATTTACTAAATTTAAATGGCAGGAATGTCAAACTAAATGTAAATCTTGTCTGGTTGATCGGAATTATGGTACGGAATGGTAATAATTTGATACCTAGTCCAAAATGTATATAACTAGTAATGCATGCCAAATCCACAAAAAGCAAAAGGTTCAGGTTGGGAACGTGATGTAGCTCGTTTCCTTTCAGATCATTATAACGAAAGTTTTATAAGGTCTCCTGGTTCGGGTGCTTATATTGGTGGCATGAATCAAGAAAGAAAAGATTTTTTACACGAAGGTCAAATACGTACATTAAAAGGTGACATTGTTCCAGGTGAAAGCTTCGGACATCTTAACTCAGAATGTAAATTTTATAAAGATTTTCCCTTCCATCAACTTTTCCAAGGTAAAAACTCATCATTTGATGAGTGGATCGAACAATGTATGGATGTTGCCGATGACGGTGACGTTAATATATTATTCATGAAATTTAATAATAAAGGCAAATACGTGGCATTACAATTACCAGACAATAAAACTCATATCTTAGGCTTAATTCAATCAAACTTTTTTCAATATCAATCTCAACATTATGGCATCTGGCTTATTATGGACTTCGACAATTTTTTTAAGTTGAATTCTGAATGGCTAAAAATTACTTCTCAAAAAGTAGAAAAACAAAAATAGACATTATTTAATCGAGGTAGCTCGATTCCTATTGAACCAATAAACATGGTAGAACTTAGGTGTCAAAGACATAGGCTAACTTTAGGCTAAAATGATTAAGGCTCTGTAAAAAAGATACAACCTTACACCTATAGAATTCGGATTGAATGAATTACTAAAGGTACCGTTGCTAGACAAGACCGGAGTAAGGGGTATAGGGTAACCGCCCCTGTTGTTAAATTAACAAATCTCTAATTCAATATGACTGCTAGGCTCAGATGATGCAAAGCTCATAGAACTTGCCCCTGGACGGGCAAGTTCTGACCACATAGTCTAGATGATACTAACTAAAAAATTGCATGAGCGATAGCGAAATGCAGATGTACGTAGTACATCTTTATAGGTTTTAGGGCAAACAAGTATTTAGATGTTAATTAGAGTATATTATACATTTGGTTTAATTTTTATTTTCTGGCATATATAGCGAAATAAGTATGTATATAATGAATCATAATGATTGTAATATCTTAATAGCATGCGACCAACAATATTATGATGATTGGGGAATACATCTATTACGTAGTATTCATCATCATAATCCATTTGTTAATCTATATGTACATCTTGTAAACCCACAGAATTTAAATAAACTCAAATATGTACATTACTCAGAAGAAAAAATTAAATTTGAAAATTACGAAAGTAAGATAAGCTACCTACAATTAGTTCGATTCTTAAAAATAAGTGAAATATTTAAAGATACTTCTAAACTTGTTATGACTATAGATACAGATTCTATATGTACAAAAGCATTTACTTTAAAAGAGTTTGTTAAAACAGCAAAAGAAATATCTTTATTATGGCGTGATTCAGAAGGTAATGTTAAAGATCCTAGGTGGTTAGCTGGATTGATTACTTTTGGAACGGGTGATTTTAGACATATTTTTGCAGAAACTTTGCGTACTGTTCGTATTGATACTCGACCTGGTAAAAATAAAACAGATTTCCCTGCAATTAAAGTTGACTTCTCTCAAACTACTTTATGTCCTTTAGTAGATTGGAAACCTGGCAGAGATCAAGTGGTGTTAGAATTTCTTAAAGAAAAATATAAGTTTAATCGTGAATATAATCAAGGATTCTGGATGTCTATTGCAAAAATTAAATCTAGTAAAGGTAGTGTGTTTTTAACACTTAAAGGAGCAAAACAAAAATCAGAGCCTAAACATTTATTGCAGTATAATAATGCACTCCAAAAAATAGAACCGTTAATTGTAGGAATTAAAGAAGCATTTAGGAATCACCCTTGTCCTAATCTTCCAAATTTTAAAATAGTTCCTTGGGAAGATCAAGAGACAATACTTAGTGCTGACATTTATTTTCAAAATAATATTTTAGAGCAAAAGCGTAAAAAATTTAAAAGGTATTATCAATTTATATTAGATAGTGGTAAACCTTTTTTAGTTGTTGAATCATCTATTTTTAGAAAAAATATGCCGCACCCTCCTCACCCTAAAGCGTATCATAGATTTAGTTGGTGGAGTTATTTTAGAGACGAAGGTAATTATAACAATGTTGATTGTCCTAGTGATAGATGGTTACAAATACAAAAAGATCAAAATATTGAAATAAAAGAATGGCGTAGCAAGTTAAAAGGAGAATATATTTTATTATTGTTACAGCGACCCGGAGATAGTAGTTTAAAAAATTTAATAATTAAATATGGAACATATGAAAATTTTGTTGTTAGTGTAATTAAAGAAATCAGGCAATATACTGATAGAAAAATAAAAGTAAGATTGCACCCATTAAGACAAGATTGGCAATGCGAAATATTAGAAAATGTAGATTTAAGCGGAATTGAAATTAGTACAAATAGTACATCTAAAGCACATGTATTAGAAGGCGGCAAAGGCCTTATAAAAGATTTTAACGAAGCCAGGGTTGTAGTAGGTTTTAATTCAAATGCACTAACTGAAAGTGTATGTGAAGGCATACCTACCTTTAGTTTGTGTCCTAGTTCAATGGCATGGGAATGCAGTAATACAGATCTTTCTCAAATTGAAAATCCAATATTAAATTTCCCAAGATCACAATGGTTATATAATTTAAGTTATTGCCAATGGAGGGAAGATGAAATTGCTAGAGGCGACCCTTGGTTTCATCTTAAACAAATATATCCGGATAATCTTAAATAATATAAAGGAGAAAATATGGCACCTGGCGGTTTTGATATTAATTGGTCTAAAATAGACTTGTTTGAATATGATGAAGAAGATTTAAAATATAAACAAGATATGGAAGAGATCGCTGATTGTTATTTTAAAACAGACAAAACAGCTAAGTATGCTCAAAAATTTGATCATTATTTTGCTGAAAAAAGTTTTGTTGTTAAAAACACAAATTTAGATGGCATAAAAACTGCACTTGATATTGGCACAGGTGCAGGAATGATACCATACCTATTAAGAAAAGAAGGTATTGAGTGTAATGGAACAGAGTTATCTGACAAAATGTTAAAAAGTATGCAGTCCATGGATCCAGACTTTTTTAATCAATGTAATGATCTTATTGGATTAAAACGTAAAGAACTTTTTATAGAACCTATGAAGCCAATGAATTTGTCTGAAGACTATGATTTAATAAACGCAAACAGGGTTGAATTTGATAGAGATCCAGAGTTTGATTGGAATTATTTTATTAATGATTGTTTTAAATATTGTAAACGTATAATGATTAAATTAAATTATTCAGGAAAAACATTTCCATATTATAAATGTTCAAACCCAGATGCAATTAGACCCTTTATCTGGAACCCGGGTAAAAGTTTAAAATATAAAAATACAATATATTCAGAGAAGCCTTTTCGGGCCTGGTATATAACTTTAGATAGAGACCAATGGGAATATGAAGAAAATTACCAATAAATTATTCAGTGATGAATATAAAGAGCAAATTAAACAATTTCATAAAACCAGTAGATTTGGCGGTCTTATTAAACAAGATCGGAAAATACATTCACCATTTTCCAAACTGGAATTAGAGAGAGACTCTGCTAAATGGATTCAGTACATAGATGATGCAGAACGTATATTAGATTATGGTTGCGGCCCAGGAGGTATGGTACATAGATTAAGATTTCTATATCCCAAAAAAGAAGTTATTGGATATGACCCAGGAACAGAAGAATTTAAAGATTTACCTAAGGGTAAATTTGGTTTGTTAATAAGCACAGATGTTTTAGAACATATAGAACCCAAACTTCTTCCTAATGTTTTAAAACATATAAATGATTTATCTTTGGAATATCTCTATTTAAATGTTTGTATGTCCCCAGCAAAGAAAAAATTATCTGATGGTAGAAATGCTCATCTTATAATAGAAAATGAGATGTGGTGGGATAGGAATATACAACGGTATATTAAAAGCGAAGTTATTCATAAGTGTTACACATCAAAAAGATGGGGAAATAATGATGAATTTATTTCTAAAAATGTTCATTTCGTTTTAAAAAAGAATTAAATCTTTTTATTTAAACGAATATTCATATTCAATATAAGCATTGCCTTTATCATCACTCATAGAATTACTAAAAAAATTAGGAGTTTCACCTACTTCACGAGTCCAAGCAAATTTTAATGAATGATTGTCGTTAAATTTCTTTTTTGCAAATATTCTCATTTTACTGTTGTCATGGTTATCCATGTTGTAATCGTATCTTGTTCCAATACTTAAACCATCAGTAACATCAGCCAAGGCTGACATTGAAAGCATTATTATTGATATCAATAATGTTAATTTTTTAATTGTCATATATAATCTCCTAGATTAAAAGAAAGGCATACCAGTTTTTTTCGCAGTATCTAAATTTTCTTTTATAATTTCGTCAACACTTTTTCGCTCAGCAAGAGAAAGATTTAATGCTTCAGTGTAGCTAATGCCACCACGCATAAACCAAGTTAATCTTAGTGCTTCTTCGCGGATTTGATTTGATTCTTTTTCTAAATTATCGAGATATTCGGCTATCTGGGTAGAATCCGAGTACAGTAGCCTTATTCGAAAAAATTTGTTATATCTAATGTAAATCTTTGTTGATATTCGTGCCCACATTTAATACACGCAAGGTTTACAGCCGGAGCCTCAGTTGCATTTTTCTGGTCAAATACAAAATCTTTAATTCGCTCAAACATATTACGATCGCATTGTTCTATAAATTCTTTGATTTGTTCATAATCTGTTACGGATCCCTGCGGTGAATGAATTAAACTAATTGATTTTGATATACTTAATACAGTAAGTATAGAAAGAGTTTGTAATGCTTCAGACATCATTCTTGATTTTTCGCTATCTGGTAGGTCAGCATCATCAGCAACAGCTAAAGTTTTTTGTTCTTGAAATTGAAACATTGCATTTTCGTTAACTTGTTTATATGATAACGGTTTTAAATGAAATGTTAAATCACCTACTTTTAAAGTTTCGGAATAATCAACCGGTTTAAAAGAATCAATTATTACCCGTAAATCTATTGCACTATCTTGAACCTCAGCACATTTGTGACATGTTGATTGCATTTCTAAATCATGCCCATAGCTTGCTAATTTAATACTAGTTAAGATTATATCAATATCACATTGTGGCATTCCCCACGGATCTTTAATATTTGGAACGCAACTACTAATCATAGCTGTCATAGCACTACCATTAAAAAGTGCATCAGGTGTGCGATTACTCATCTCATCTAATGCTGTCATAGGATAAACTGGTAATTCATTGTTTGGGGGCATATCTAATGTACCTTCGGGATAGAATCTCCCCTCGCTAGGTAACTTTACATAGATAGCAGGTTGTCTAAAAAATTTCTGTAAAGGATTGTTTTCTTTTACAGGTGTTGTTTCGTTTGTATCGGGCATAATTTTTTCACCATAAATAGTATATTATAATACTTATATTATTAAAAACCAGGGTAAAAATTAAATGGCTGAGACAGACGATATATTAACAGCATTAGGAGAAGGCCTGCCATCGTGGCAAAAAGCATTACGTGCTGGATCAAGATCCATTCAAAGTTTAGGTTCTGAATCAATAAATGCCGCTAAAAGTCTAGCAACGGCTGGCGATGCCGCTGAAAAGATGGGCGGTGTTTTTGATGCCGGTAATAGGTTAATTGGTGCAACCTTAGGCCAGCTACCAATAATTGGTGGAGCAGTTGCAGGTAGTGCATCATTAATTACTGATGCATTTAAAGGTCTTATCAATATTTTGCAAAGTGGATATCAAGATTTTGCAGAATTATCAAAAGTAGGTGCCGCCGGGACACAAACTCTCACAGAGATAAAAGACTCTGCTAAAGACGCCGGTATCGCTTTATTTAATTTTGGGAAATATACTGATATAATTAAAGAAAATTCTAGTGTAATGGCTATGTATGGTGGCACAGTTGGCCAGGCTAGACAGCAATTTGACGGATTATTAAAAGCAGTTCATCATGTCGAAGGCAGATATACTACACAAATGCTTTTAATGGGAATGAACCAAGAACAAATTATGGAATTTGCAGGTGGATGGACAAAGATATTAGCTAGAACAGGCCGAGCTCAGAATATGTCGGTAGATCAAATGGCGGCATCAACCATGAAAGCCGCTAAAGAAATGGATGTATTATCTAGGCTTACAGGCATTCAAAAAGAGCAATTACTGAAAGAACAAGAAGCCGCATTATCATATAGTAGATTTCGTATGGCTCATGATATTGCTCTAAAATCTGGAGATGAGGAACAAATAGCACACGCCAAAAGAGCCATGGAACTCTATAGCCTAGCAGAAAAGTCTCCGCAATTACAAAAAGCAATAGCAGACACATTTACTGGCGTTTTAACAACAGGAGAAGCTGTTGGTGCACAAATTTTAACCGGTGGTGGATTAAGAGAAGCTATTTTTGCTGATGCTAGTATGGGTACTGCAGACACTATGAAATTAATAGCCGCATCATTAGGTGGCGGCCTTGATAAATTTGGAAGCCTAGAAGCGACAATAGGTTATATAAGTGACGATTTGAACCTAAACGCGGCAGAAATAGCTGACATGGTTCAAGTTTGGGAAAAAGGAGATCTTAAGGCGGCCCAGAAAGAACAGACCAAGCGATTAAAAGATGAAGGCTCAGAAATTAATAAGATAGTCGAGGGAATAAAGAATCTGGAAAAAGCCAGAGAAAAAATCGATGAACAAATTATTACCTTACTTGAAAAAGGTGCTGGGTTTTTCGAAGGCGCGTCCAAGAAGATACTCGAAGGTGCTACAAATTTTGGTGAGATACTAGACAGTATAAAATTAGGTTGGACGAATTTTTCTAAGACATATATAGGCCGCAAGTTATTTGGAGATCTAACAGAAGAAGACAAATTGGCAACAGCATTGATCGACGAGAAGAATGATTCCCTCAGAGGCGGTGCAAACATCCAAATGGCAAAGCATCAGATAGCAATGGAACAAATGGGACTGGACCCAAATACGAGTTCCATGAACTTAGGTGCTAGGACGAAGGAATATAATGAAAAAATAAAAGCCTTGAAACTCCGGGGTAGTTCAAAAGAACAGTTAGATATTATTAATAGAAAAGCTATGGACATCAAAAGAAAGCAGATATTAGAACAAGCTAGTCACGGCCAGTTCGGCGGTGATCTTTTGCGGTCTGATCTTCAAGAATATCTGCGTGATAAATTTCTACACATTGAAGAAGGCGGACAGGGATCAATGGAAAAAGAATTAACTCCCGAAGCACAATTGGAACTTATAGAAAAAATGGGTTTAGATGCAGATAAGCAAAACAAACTTCTAGAAGACATTCGAAGACTCATGAGCGACCAAGTCTTAATTCAGGCTAATAATTAAAATCGATTAATATTCACTTGACAAACATCGTAGACCATGTTATTATTTTAATCTAATACTATTAATAGGTTACGATAAATACTCATTAATAGCAACAAAGGACAAATAATGGCTTCTTGGAAAAAATATTTTAAAGTATCAGGACAAACAGACGGTAGTTTAAGCCCTGTTAGTGGTATAACCTCAGATCAAAGCAAGGCTGATTTTGCTTTTCGTAATTACCAAAGCTCTTTACCTGAAGTATATTCAGGACATCCAAATAGAGTAGAACGTTATAATCAATATGAAGCAATGGATATGGATTCAGAAGTTAATGCATGTCTAGATATTATATCAGAATTTTCAACCCAGCAAAATAAACAAAATGGTACTGCATTTGAGATAGAATTTGCAGATAATCCTACAGACCATGAAGTTGAAATTATAAAAACACAATTACAGCATTGGAATAAACTTAATAAGTTTGATCAACGTACTTTTAAATTATTTCGTAATACAATTAAGTATGGAGATCAGGTCTTTGTACGTGACCCAGAAACTTTTGAATTATTTTGGGTTGATATGATGAAAGTATCTAGAATAATTGTTAACGAATCAGAAGGCAAGAAACCCGAACAATATATTATTCGAGATATTAATCCTAATTTTGAAAATTTAACAGTTGCGGCTAAAACTGTACAAGATGATACAATTAATCCACCAACACAAGGTGGGTATTCAGCACCGCCAAGTTATTCGGCACCTAATGCTATGAATAACCAAGGTGGTAGATTTGCTACAGCAATGAACGAGAGTTGTATTGATGCCGCACATGTTTGTCATGTTTCTTTAAGTGAAGGATTAGACTGGAAATGGCCATTTGGACAATCAATATTAGAGAATATTTACAAGGTTTTTAAACAAAAAGAACTATTAGAAGATGCTATATTGATTTATCGTGTGCAACGTGCCCCAGAACGTAGAATCTTTAAAATTGATGTAGGTAATATGCCAAGTCATATGGCTATGGCGTTTGTAGAACGTATTAAAAATGAAATTCATCAGAGACGCATTCCAACAACAACTGGTGGTACTGCATTACTTGATGCTACATATAATCCATTATCAATGAATGAAGATTATTTCTTCCCCCAAACTGCAGAAGGTAGAGGATCTACTGTAGATACCTTGCCCGGTGGCCAGAATTTAGGTGAAATAGATGATTTACGGTATTTTAATAATAAATTAAGTCGTGGATTACGTGTACCTAGTAGCTATTTGCCAACAGGCCCAGACGAGTCTATGACATCAATAAATGATGGTAGAGTAGGTACAGCACTTATACAAGAATATCGATTTAATCAATATTGCCAACGTATGCAAAATCAAATATCGCAGAAACTTGACGATGAATTTAAAATGTTTTTACGTTTTAGAGGATTTAATATTGATAGTTCAGTTTTTAATATTAAATTTAATTCACCACAGAATTTTGCAAGTTATCGTCAAGCAGAATTAGACACTCAACGAGTAAATGTATTCTCAGCAATAGAAGGTATGCCTTATATGAGTAAACGCTTTGCGTTAGAACGTTTCTTAGGATTAAGTGCAGAAGAAATACAAAAGAATCAAGAACTATGGTCTGAAGAACATGGTGAAGCAGAAATAGAAAATCTCAAAGGCAAAGATCTACGCTCAGTAGGTGTTAGTCCTGGTGATATTGATGCAGATATGTCTGCTGGCGATCAATTTGGTGATTTAGCCCCCGAAGAAGGTGAAGGTGAAGGTGAAGCTGTGGTAATGCCCGGAGCAGAGCCTAGCCCAGAAGAAATTTAGTTACCTAATATTTTCAATCATAAATTAAGTTATGTATACAATGCATAATAACGGTTGGACAGTAATCTTAGATCCAGAGTTTAATTTACTTAAAGCAACACAAAAAGATATTAATACATTGGGTAAACTATTGGCCAAATACACGGTTATTGTTCAATCTGGACAACATCATTTAACACTAGATGATGAGAGAAAAATAACTAAGATGTTTGGGAATATCGAAAAGCATGATGTTGCTGGTAATCCATTAATTAAATCAATGATGGTTGAAAATTCAAATGATGAAATTAATAGAGTTACCGGCGGTCTAGACAAAGATGGCCTCCCAGGCTTATTTGGTCATGTCAGTGCATTAGATTGGCATTGTAATAAACCAGCGGTATCTGATAGGATGCCGGTTGTTTGGTTACTTGCAGTTGAACAGTCAAAAGGATCTCGTACTAGCTTTACGAATAATATTATGGCCTACGAAGATTTAGATTTAGAAATAAAAAAAGAAATTAAAGATCTTAAATTAGTTTGTGGGTTTAGGCGTGGAGCGTATTCTACATATACATTTGGTAAAGATCAGGATTTTAATGAATATTATACACCGCCATTAGTTTATACTAATAACGGTAATCAAACCGGGTTATTTTTCCCCTTTTTACAATTTCGAAACTTTGTTGGAATGACAGAAGAAGAAAGTTTACCATTGACTAAATTATTAAAAGATCATATTTTGCAAGAAAAGTATATATATCATCATGATTGGGAAGATGGTGATGTTGCAATGTTTGAACAATGGTTAGGATTACATAAAAGATGGGAATTCCCAGGAATGACAGATCGTTTATTACACAGAATTTGTTTTGATTTTACTAATTGCGATTTAAGTGATTAGTAAGGTTTATATAATAATTTTTGTATATAAAAATCTAGGTTAAAATACTTCCACGGTTTAGGACCAAGATATACTTCTTTTACTTTTTTATCTGTTCCATAATTTGAATATTTGTGGTGATAGTTATGCCACGCATGTGTTCCTATTAAGAATACCATCCAGTTTGGGTCTGAATTATTTAATTTGTGCCACCACCAATCTGTATATCTATAGATAATCCCCCAAATCCAAACTGGAAATATAAAGAATGCTAAAAATGTCCAAAAAGGTAAAGTTATTAACCATATTAAAATAGTAGCAAAGAACACTTTATACCAATGTTTATTAAACCACTTAAACATTGGAGTAGGATCTACTTCGTCATTGGGCATTGGCGGTAAGTTTTCTAATGATGCATGCGGTGTCAAATCAAAGTGATATAAGAGTGTATTCTCAGTAAGATCTACTTTAGCCTGTGTGGGGTCCTTTTTAGGATCATTACCAAAGGTGTGATGTAAAAAATGAAAACGACATTTATTATATGGTGATTGTTGTTCCCATATCGCAGTAAGTAGCCATCCTAATAATTCAATAAATTTATACTTAGGTCTAATCCATTTATGTACCTGGTATTCGTGATAGGTAGCAATGAAAATTGACTTAGCTACCCAATAAAACATAAAACCTGATAATAACCAAATCCAGTCAACTACAAAGAAAGCATATATTACAACAGGTGTTGCAAATGCAATTTTTCTAGCCCTAATTTCGTGTAATAACCAGATAATTTTATTAATAATTTTGTGAAGCATGATATTATTTAGTTCTGCATTTTGGTGATAAATAATAATATGATTTTACAAGAACTGTATAATAAGTATCCTGGTTATCAAGATGAGAACGATGATCAAAGTAAACCTACGCTAGGTGATTTACGTAAAACTAAGTTGACATTAAGGCAACTTAATAAGTTACGTCGAATGAATGATATACGAAAATATGAAAAAGAACTTAGTTTAGTAAAGGTACAAAAAATGTATGGTTCAGGCGCCGAAGGCGAAATTTCCCCCACATTTTAAGGTAAAGGCTCAAAAAAGGCCTTTTTTTCCTTGAAAAACACTTATATACCCCCTTCATACTATAAATAAAACTACGAAAACCCCTACGGAGAGTTAACATGAATAAATTCGAAGAATTAATTGAAATGATTATCAATGATGAGCAAGACAAGGCTCGTGATCTTTTTCACGATGTCGTTGTTGAAAAATCACGTGAAATCTATGAAGAACTAATGGCAGAAGAAACTCCAGTTGAAGAAGCTACTGAAGAAGTAGCTGAAGAAGCTACTGAAGAAGTTACTGAAGAAGTTACTGAAGAACCTGCAGAAGAAGCTACTGAAGAAGTAGCTGAAAATTTTGAAGACGAAGAAATCACAACAGAAGTAGAAATTGGTGGCGATGCCTCCGATGATCTAATTGATGATATTGAAGCTGAAGAAGAAGGCGTTGCAGAAGATGACGACGAAGATGATGAAGCTGATGTAGAAGAACTTGAAGATCGTGTTGTTGATGTCGAAGATAAACTAGACGAATTAATGGCTGAATTTGATGCATTAATGTCAGCAGACGTTGAAGATGAAGCACCAGCTGAAGAAGAAGCACCGGCAGAAGAAGAAGAAATGCCAGCCGAATCTATAGAAGATGCAATAGAAGATGCAACAAAAGAAACAATTGAATCAGCCGAAACAACAGACGAAGCGATTGCTGAAGAAGCAATTGAAGAAGTTAAAGATGAAGAGCAAGTAGAAGAAGCTCTTAATACAAAAGTTGTTAAAGATGATAATAAAGATGGTACTGATGACGCTGGTAAGAAATCTCCAATGTCAAATTCCGCACCAAAAGTTAAAACTGGCGCAAGTGGTAAAAATATAGCTCAGGCTTCTGAAGAAAAGCAACCAGCTACACCAAAAGTTGAAGATTTAGGTGGAACTACAGAACCTGATCCTAAAAAAGTATAATTTTAAAGGATATTAAGATATGTCTTTATATCTAAGAGAAAATTTAAACTTCAACGATGCTAATATAATTGTTGAAAGTACAAACGAAGGTAAAGATCTCTTTATGAAAGGGATTTGTATCCAGGGTGGTGTTAAAAACGCCAATGAACGTGTTTATCCAGTAAATGAGATTGAAGTAGCAGTTAATACACTTAACGAACAAATCTCTGGAGGATATAGTGTTCTAGGCGAAGTTGATCACCCAGATGATTTAAAAATCAACCTTGATCGTGTTTCACACATAATTGAAAATATGTGGATGGACGGTCCAAATGGTTGTGGTAAGTTAAAAATATTACCTACTCCAATGGGTCAACTAGTTAAAACTATGTTAGAATCCGGAGTAAAACTAGGGGTTTCGAGTCGCGGCAGCGGAAACGTTGGCGAGAGCTCAGGACAAGTCAGTGAATTTGAAATAATCACTGTCGACATTGTGTCACAACCAAGTGCACCTAATGCCTATCCAACAGCAATATATGAAGGCCTTATGAACATGAATTATGGTCATAAAGTTTTGGAAATGGCAAAGGAGCCTGGAAATGATGCGAAGGTAGCACGTTACTTGAAAAGTGAAGTTTTAAAACTGATCAAGGAACTTGATGCCGATGAGATATAGGAGAATCGCATGCTAGATGTAATTAAACCATTGCTTGATAGCGAGCTGATAAACGAAGAAGCTAAAGAAGAAATCCAAGAAGCTTGGAAAGCTAAAGTAGCAGAAACTCGTGAATTAGTTGGTGCAGAACTTCGTGAGGAGTTTGCACAGCGTTATGAACATGATAAGCAAAACATGGTTGAAGCAATCGATCGCATGGTAACCGAAAGTCTAACAACTGAAATTGAAGCAGTTAAATCTGAAAAATCTCAGTTAGCAGAAGATCGCGTTAAATTTAACGCACAAATGAAAGAATCAGCAAAGAAGTTTGATAGCTTTTTAGTTAAAAAACTTGCTGAAGAAATTCAAGATCTTCGTGAAGACCGTAAACAGCAAAAAGTTGCATTGAAAACAATGGAACAATTTGTTATGAAAGCATTAGCCAAAGAAATCACAGAATTTGCAGAAGATAAGAAAGATGTTATTGAAACAAAAGTCCGTCTTGTTGCAGAAGCACGTGAAAAACTAGAAGCACTTAAAGAAAAATTTATTTCCGAAAGTGCCTCAAAAATGACTACTGCTGTTGCCAAGCATCTGAAAGCTGAACTTTCTCAGTTGCATGAAGATATCAAAGTTGCTCGCGAGAATAGCTTTGGTCGTAAGATTTTCGAAGCTTTTGCCTCGGAATTTGTTGGTACTCATCTTAATGAGAACGAAGAAATCCGTAAGCTAAAAGCTACAATTGAAGGGAAAGATCAGCAGTTGCAAAAAACAACCGCAAAACTCGACGAAACTAATAAGTTGGTTGAGTCAAAAGACAAAGAAGTTAACATGATTAAAGATAAAAATGTTCGTGAAGCTAAACTTACCGAACTACTTTCTCCGTTAAACGCAGAGAAAGAAGAAGTCATGCGTAACTTGTTAGAAAGCGTACAAACAACTAGATTGGATGCCGCTTTTGAAAAATATCTCCCAGCGGTGCTTTCAGAGGATGTTGTGAAGTCTAAAAAGACTAAACTAACAGAATCAGTGAAGGAAGTAACTGGGGATAAAGCTAGTCAAAAGAAAACTGAAGAAGATACCACCAACGTTATCGACATCAGACGACTAGCTGGTTTGTAAAACAAGAAGTTTATTTAGGAGAGAAACGATGTCACAAGAACTACTTGAAAGCCGTTGGGATGAGACCAAAGAGGCCCTTTTAGAAGGCTTAGAAGGTCAAAAACGCAACGCAATGGGTGTGATCTTAGAGAACACTCGTAAAAATTTGTCAGAAGTTGCAACAGCAGGCTCTACTGGCGCTGGTAACATTGGTGCACTTAACCGTGTTATCCTTCCAGTTATCAGACGTGTAATGCCTACTGTTATCGCTAACGAAATTGTTGGCGTTCAACCAATGACAGGTCCTGTGGGACAAATACACACCTTGCGTGTACGTTACGCTGAAGCCAATAATGCAACCGGCACGGCAAACGACGTACTAGCAGGAGACGAAGCACTTAGCCCATTTAAAATCGCTACAGCATATTCCGGTGACGGAACAGCTGGAGCTGGTGATACTGCAAGTGCAAAAGAAGGAACAGGCGGTCGTAAGATTGCTGTTCAAATCTTGAAACAGGCTGTAGAAGCTAAAACCAGAAAGCTACAAGCTCGCTGGACTTTTGAAGCCGCTCAAGATGCTCAATCACAGCATGGTATTGATGTTGAAGCTGAAATAATGGCGGCTTTAGCACAAGAAATAACCGCTGAAATAGACCAAGAAATTCTAGCTAGCCTACGTGCGTTGGCGGCAACAGAATTTACTTATAACCAAGCTACTGTATCAGGTACTGCTACATTTGTTGGTGATGAACATGCGGCATTAGCTGTTCTTATCAACCGTACAGCTAACTTGATTGCACAGCGTACACGTCGTGGTGCTGGTAACTGGACTGTTGTTTCACCAGCAGGCCTTACCGTACTACAATCTGCTACGACTTCAGCATTTGCTCGTTCAACAGAAGGTACTTTTGAAGCACCTACTAATACCAAATATGTTGGTACACTGAACTCAGCAATGAAAGTATATGTTGACTCATATGCTTCTGATTCAACTGCATGTTTAGTTGGTTATAAAGGTTCATCTGAAGCAGATGCGGCGGCTTTTTACTGCCCATACGTTCCATTGATGAGCTCAGGGGTTGTACTCGATCCTAGCACATTCGAACCAGTAGTTAGTTTCCTAACACGTTACGGATATATTGAACTTTCAAATACAAGTTCTTCATTCGGTAATGCTGGTGATTATGTTGGCGAAATTGCAATGAGTAACTTGTCTTTTAGCTAAGACTTAATTTACTTGTTGATCGTCAGGATCAACCACTTTAAAAAGCCCTTTAATTAGGGCTTTTTATTTGGCATTAATTTCTACACAATTCTTTACCCGGTAAATACACCATGGAAGAACATTTATATGAAGATAGGCCATTTTCTCAATCACAAATAGATCAAATGATTAGAAGAAACGGCGATAGTAAATGTTGTGATAATTTTTTAAGCCAAGAAGAATTTGAACAACTTAGATCAATGTGTCTTGCTATTAAGGATTGGCCCGAACATGGTAAAGTAAGTAAGTATAAAGGGTTTACTGAGGCTGAACCTGTAGGTAAAATAATTAAGCGTATATTAAATGATAGAATGCAAGAATGGATTGGCGATCATACAATAGATTTTTATGCCTGGCAAGAATCTATTATTCCGTGGAAGATTCACCCAGATATTCGTTGGCATAACACAAAGATCCCATATAAGATGGTATTATTTCCCTTAGATGTTGAGTTGGAGAATTCCTCAGAAAGATTAGAAACAGAATGGAATTCTACATGGACTATAGCATTTGATCAACGTAGTTATCTTGAAGGTAGTAAGAATACCGGAATAAAAAAAGTAGGTAATGATCAAGAAGATTGGGTTAGGATATATGATCAAGAAGGTATACATCATCTTAAAGAAGGATATCATATTACACATGAAGAGCATGAAAAATATATGAGTCATTTTCCATATAGCCACTTAAAAGGTCTTTCTATTAACAGTATGTTTAAATGGAAACCACGTGCGGCCGGTTATCATGATAACAATCAAATGCATTGCAGTAATAATTTTCTTAATAATGGAATTAGAACTAAAAGATGCCTTATGGCATGTACATCTCAGTAATTTTTATTTGGCATTAAAAAACCCCGAACAAGTCGAGGTTTTTTTGGTAACTTATAATAAGTTGAGTTGTTATTACTATACAACTGCCGCCGTTAAAATACCAAGGTTTGTTGCTGTAACTGTTGCACTAGAAAGGTCAACAGAGTCAACTGTACCTAAAGCACGAATTGCTGTTTGCAATGTTGCAACAACAACAGCGTCGCCACCTTCAACACAAAAGTTTTGTTGTGTATTAGAGTCAACTAAAGGACCAATTGCAACGATTGATGCTGTATCGCCAATAGCACGTTGGGCCGCGGCTTGAGCGCCTTCTGGACCTGCACTACCATTGATTGCATTAATGTAATCTACAACGAAAAATTGTAGATCTTTACCGATTGATTCTACGTTAATAGCTTCAGCGGTTGGATGAGTTCTTGTTAAAACTGCCATTTTGATTCTCCTAAATTGTTGGGGATTATCCCCTACACTTATTTATACAAATTTACTGAAATTATTTAATACTGTTAATACTATTAAGTATGTATAAATAAAATTGTAAGCAGTCAGGAGTACTGCGAACACCTAGTTAAAGTACGTCAGGAGTACGTACATATATAGGAGAAAATATGAAACTAGTAACGGCCGTAATTAAGCCTTATAAACTTGATGACGTTCGGGATGTACTTGCCGATATGGAAGTATCCGGACTCACAGTGACCGAAGTTAAAGGCTATGGCAGACAAAAAGGTCATACAGAACTGTACCGAGGTGCAGAGTATACAATAGATTTCCTTCCGAAGATTAAAATAGAACTACTAATTGATGCAGATCATCTAGACGCGGTTCTTAATGAAATCATAAAAACTACAAAGTCAGGTAAATTTGGAGATGGTAAAATTTGGGTTTCTGACCTAGAAAATGTTATCAGAATCCGTACTGGCGAAAGTGGTAAGGAGGCAATCTAATGGAACTATCATACGCACTCGATACATTTTACTTTTTAGTAAGCGGCGTCCTTGTTATGTGGATGGCGGCAGGCTTTACCATGTTAGAAGCAGGTATGGTTCGTACAAAAAATGCCGCAGAAATTGTAATGAAAAACTTCTCGCTATACTCAGTAGCGTGTTTGATGTATCTTCTCGTAGGATACAATTTTATGTACGGTGATCCAGGTACATTTTTTCTTGGAGCAGACAATACAGTCGCAGGCGAAGATTCTTATTATTCGACGATGAGTGATTTTTTCTTCCAGGTTGTGTTTCTTGTTACTGCAATGAGTATAGTATCAGGAGCAGTTGCTGAAAGAATGAAACTATGGAGTTTCTTAGCGTTCGCTGTTGTAATGACAGGAGTCATTTATCCAATCCAAGGCTCATGGTCCTGGGGCGGAGGCTTCTTATCAGAAATGGGCTTTAGCGATTTTGCAGGATCGAGCATTGTACACATGTGCGGAGCCACCGCGGCACTCGCAACGGTATTGTTGTTAGGCCCACGTAAAGGCAAATACGACAGTGAAGGCAGACCGAGAGCATTACAAGGCTCAAATCTTATATTAGTTGGATTAGGTACTTGGATTTTGTGGATGGGTTGGTTTGGTTTTAATGGCGGTAGTCAGTTAAGATTATCAACTCTAAGTGATGCAAATGCAGTTGCCGCAATCTTTGTTAATACTAACATGGCGGCTGTTGGAGGATTACTAATGGCAATGCTTGCAACAAAAGTATTGACTAAAAAAACTGATCTAACTATTGTACTTAATGGTGCTCTAGCAGGGTTAGTGGCTATTACAGCAGACCCTCTATCGCCTAGTGCTATTGGAGCAGTAGGTATTGGTGCTGTTGGCGGAGCGTTAGTTTATGCTTCAATCCTATTGTTAGATAGACTACAAATTGATGATCCTGTTGGTGCTATTTCAGTACATGGTACCGTTGGTATTTGGGGTGTACTTGCTGTACCTCTAACAAATGCCGACGCAACATTACTGGTACAAGCAACTGGCATTGGTACAATTTTTGCTTGGACATTTATTACATCGTTTGGTGTAGTGTATGTTATTAAGAGGACTATAGGAATTCGTGTTTCACCTAAAGAAGAAAACGAAGGGTCAGACATGGAGGAACTTGGGAACGTTGCGTACCCAGAGTTTAAGATGGCCGCAAAAATATAGTCGCAACTTACTTTAAAAAGCCCTTTAATTAGGGCTTTTTATTTGGCATTAATTGCTCATGGTAGTAGTAGTCCAGAATATGTTGTACGTTCAGTATATCACATCTTAGAGGTGTTAAAACCCAAGTTAATAGTAATTTCTTAATCACTGGGTAGAAAATTTTTAAGTTAATTTGCTAAATAATATATTCGTCGCAATAATGCGATTTATGCAGTAACCACTGCGTAGCGGCTAGAACCCGCATAGGACTTCTAATTAAAGGAGAAAACAAATGGGAAGACCAGTCAAAGGCGTCAGATTCGGCGCAACCGGAGCAGCCACAGCAACAATTCCAATACGTGCAGATATAGGCGGAACTGATTTTGAAGGCAAAATTGTAAGACAAATCGGATCACGTAGATATCGTGTATCAAATGATGGTGGAAGTGTTGTAGGTAATGCTACATTAGTTGATAAAGAAACCGGACATGCCGCAGGGGAATGTTCTATAGTTGGATTTGTTAATGGGTCAGCAACAACGTGTGCTAAACTCACTAATAGATTATTTACTGATTTCAGCAATAACAGGTACACTTATACATTAAGTGATGACTCAGCAGAATCATTAATGATATTAACCGCTATATAGTTATTGATATAAAATAAACTTCGGATGGAATCCCCTTATTAAATATAATGAGGGGATTTTTTATTACCCTGTAAAAATTTTAATAATTTATTATGACAACAACATCAGCATTTGTATTAGGAAATGGTAGAAGTAGACTTACTCTAGGCATTTCACTAGATGAATTAAAAACGTATGGACCGATATATGCATGTAATGCCATACATCGAGAATTTAAACCTGATGTATTAATTGCTACAGATAAAAAGATGTGCCAAGAGATTGAAGCAACTGGTTATCCAATGACTCATGAATTTTGGACCAGAAGACCAGCACCAGAAAAAGGCGGCAGACGTTTAGAAAAACCATATTATGGAATGAGTTCAGGACCAGCCGCGGCTTCTAGAGCCGCGTTACGTGGATTTAATAATATATATTTAATTGGTTTTGATTTTGGAAGTCCAAATCAATTTGTTAATAATATCTATGCTGGAACAGAACATTATAAAGGATTACAGGATAAAGCAACATATTATGGTAATTGGGAAAATCAAATGAAACAAGTTATTGAAAAACACCCTAAGTCACAATTTTATAGAATAATGGGTGCAGAATCCACTGCCATTGATTTTGGCAATGTAAATATTATACATCAAGACCTAGACGTTTTTGTAAATCAAACCCTTCCAAGTATAAAACCACGATAAATATATTCTAATCAAGGAAGATTAGTGTATAAATGGGTTATTTTCTAGCATTAACAGAAAGACAGACTAATATTATAAAAAAGATTATTCTTTGGATCTGGATAATTTTTATATGGACCACTCTTATTTCATTAATTTATTTTGTAGCAACTTTGGTAATTCTTCCAGCACTTGATATTTACTAAACACACGGTCACTATTAGGATAAATATGATATAATAGGAATATATCATGAGCGAAAATAAAAGATTTAATGGTGATTATAACATAGAATCAACACTCGGCGCTTCTACCGGTAGCGTTAATATAGTGAACACTCCCTTAACTTTGGCGAGCTTTACTACTGCAGAAAGAGATGCCCTAACTGCAAGTAATGGTATGCTTATCTATAATAGCACACTTGATAAGGTCCAGGCTAGAGAAGCCGGATCGTGGGTTAGTTTAACCTAAAAGTATTAATTTAACGAACACGATAAATATAACTAGCATATTAAATTTAATGCTAGTTCCATGTAGGTTCGTGGAACATTAACAAATAATATAACAATAACATGAACGTTAACTGAGGTTAGAACTAAATAAAAATCATGCGAGCTAAAGAATTTACTATTAACATTCCAATTAATATCAAAATGTCTAGTGATGGAGATTTTGAAGTAGATACAGGCGAGCAAGATCCTGATGTAAAAACAGCAGAACATGAACGCAATCCGGATCAAGCGATTATGGTCCCGCCAGGTCAACAAGAATTAGAATTGTCAAAATCTGATCAAGGTAAAGATTCAGAAATAATTCAACAATTAACATATGATGAAGTTGATGATCCTGACGAGGAAAAAGAAGGGTAACTAACCAAAAGTCTAACAGCTATTTTAATTAGGAGTAAGCATGGCTGTTTATAAGATCGTTGCTAGTCGCGTCAATAATATAGATGCGGAAAATTTTGTTGGCAACTGGAATAAATTATTCTTTGATACCAATGGTATTTTATACCAATCTGATGGTTCTACCCCAGGTGGTACTCGTTTAACACCTTTCTCATTTAAAACTATAACAGTTTCCGGACAATCAAATATTGAAGCTGATACAGCCAATGACACATTAACCATGGTTGCCGGTGATAATATAACACTTTCAACCACCGGAGATCAAGTTACTATTAATGCAACTTCAGGCGGAACTGGAGATATAACAGCGGTTGTTGCTGGTGATGGCTTAACTGGTGGTGCTACTTCTGGATCAGCAACAGTAAATGTTGTAGGTGGCACAGGTATTACTGCAGGATCGGATGCCATATCTATTGATTCAACTGTTACCACACTTACAGGGTCGCAAACTCTTACAAACAAAACTCTTACAAGTCCTGTTATTAATACAGGAGTATCCGGAACGGCTGTATTAGATGAAGATGATATGTCATCTGATTCAGCAACTAAATTAGCAACACAACAATCAATTAAAGCATACGTTGATGCTAATGCAGGTGGTAGTGGTGATATTACAGCAGTTGTCGCTGGTGCTGGTTTAACCGGCGGTGCTACTTCTGGATCAGCAACAGTAGATGTTGTAGGTGGTACAGGTATTACTGCTAATGCAAATGACATAGCTATAGATTCAACTGTTACTACTTTAACAGGAACGCAAACACTTACAAATAAAACATTAACAGCACCAGTACTTTCTGGTTCGGCTTCTGCCGCAGGTAGTATTTTATTTAAAGAAGATACAGATAATGGCACTAATGCAGTAACATTAATTGGACCAGCATCAACAGCAGACGTTACAATTACTTTACCAGCTTCAGCAGATACACTTGTTGGTAAAGCCACAACAGATACATTAACTAATAAAACTATAGCAAGCCCTACAATGACTGGTTCGCTTACTGTTGGTAGTGCAGTTATTAGTGAAGCAGACCTAGAACAAATAGATGATTTAACTGCTGGAACAGTAGTAGCAAGTAAAGCAGTAGTTGTTGATAGCAATAAAGATGTAGGTACTATTAGAAACTTAACAATTGATGGAACATTTTCTGATGGTAATTATACATTTGATACAAGTGGTAACGTAAGTGGTTTAGGAACAGTAGGTAGTGGTGCAATTACTTCAACAGGTGTTGTAATAGGAACTACAATTGAACCATCAGGTGATACATCTGCTGGTGATAATGCGGCAATTGGATATACAAGTGCAGAAGGGCTTATTTTAACAGGACAAGGTTCAACTAGTGATGTAACTTTAAAGAATGATGCAGATGGAACAGTATTTACGGTACCAACAGGAACTGATGATATTCTATTCCCAGATAATGCCAAGGCAATGTGGGGTGCTGGTTCAGATATGACATTGTACCACGATGCTTCGAATTCATATATTACAAATGCAGTAGGTGCTTTAAAAATTGCAACAGAAACAAGTGGAATTGCAGTAACAATAGGACATTCAACTTCTGAAGTAACTGTTGCAGATAATTTAACAGTTACAGGAAATTTAACCGTTAGTGGAACTCAAACAGTTGTTGATACTGTTACAATGCAAGCCTCTAATGCAATATCATTTGAAGGTGCTACGGCTGATGACTTTGAAACCATTTTAACTATGGTAGATCCAACAGCAGATAGAACGGTTACTTTACCTAATGCAACTACAACTTTAGTTGGTACAGATACTACTGATACACTTACAAACAAAACTATAGCAAGCCCTACAATGACTGGTTCACTAACAGTTGGTAGTGCAGTTATTAGTGAAGCCGATTTAGAACAAATAGATGATTTAACCGCTGGTACAGCAGTAGCAAGTAAAGCTCTTGTAGTTGACAGTAATAAAGATATTGGTACTATTAGAAACTTAACTATTGATGGTACATTTAGTGACGGAAACTATACATTTGATACAAGTGGTAATGTTACTGGTTTAGGAACAGTAGGTTCAGGTGCAATTACCTCGTCGGGTGTTGTAACAGGAACAGGCTTTACCATTGGTAGTGCAGTTATTAATGAAGCTGAATTAGAACAAATAGATGGAATTACAGCAGGTACAGTAGCCGCATCTAAAGCAGTAGTAGTTGATAGCAATAAAGATATTGGTACCTTTAGAAACTTAACAATAGATGGTACATTTAGTGACGGCAATTATACATTTGATACATCAGGTAACGTAAGTGGTTTAGGAACAGTAGGCTCAGGAGCAATTACATCATCAGGTAATATTACATCTGGTGGCTCATTTATTATAGGTAGTGCGAGCATTACTGAAGCAGAACTTGAAACAATAGACGGAGTTACAGCAGGTACAGTAGCCGCAAGTAAAGCGGTAGTAGTTGATAGCAATAAAGATGCCGCTAGTTTTAGAAACATAACTGCATCAGGTACCGTTAATTTTGGCAGTTTAGCAGATGGCTCAATAACTGTAACTGCCTTTGTAGATGAAGATGATTTGTCATCTGATTCAGCAACTTTAATCCCAACTCAACAATCAGTAAAAGCATACGTTGATGCACAAACTTCAGCAGGAGATATTACATCAGTTGTTGCTGGTGCTGGTTTAACTGGTGGTGCTACTTCTGGTGCGGCAACAGTAGATGTTGTTGGTGGTACAGGTATTACTGCTAATGCAAACGATATAGCCATAGATTCAACAGTTACTACTTTAACAGGAACACAAACATTAACTAATAAAACATTAACAGCACCAGTGTTATCAGGATCAGCTTCAGCGGCCGGCAGTATTTTATTTAAAGAAGATACAGACAATGGCACTAATGCTGTCACCTTAATTGGACCAGCCGCAACAGCAGACGTTACAATTACTTTACCAGCATCAGCAGATACACTTGTTGGTAAAGCAACCACAGATACATTATCAAATAAAACATTAGCAAGCCCTACAATGACTGGTTCGTTAACAGTTGGTAGTGCAGTTATTAGTGAAGCAGACCTAGAACAAATAGATGATTTAACGGCTGGTACAGCAGTAGCAAGTAAAGCCCTAGTAGTTGATTCAAATAAAGATATTGGTACTCTTAGAAACTTAACTATCGATGGTACTTTTAGTGATGGAAATTATACATTTGACACCTCAGGTAATGTTACCGGTTTAGGAACAATAGGTAGTGGTGCAATTACTTCAACTGGTGTTGTAACAGGAACCGGATTTACTATTGGTAGTGCAGTTATTAATGAAGCAGAACTTGAAACAATAGACGGAGTTACAGCAGGTACAGTAGCCGCAAGTAAAGCGGTAGTAGTTGATTCAAACTTAGATATTGGTACTTTTAGAAACTTAACAATAAACGGTACTTTTAGTGATGGAAATTATACATTTGATACATCAGGTAATGTTACTGGTTTAGGAACAATAGGCTCAGGTAATATTACTTCATCTGGAACAGTTCAAGGTACTACAATTACAGCTACTACAGCTTTTGTACCAGATGCACAAGACGGAGCCGCAATAGGTACTAGCTCATTACAGTTTTCTGATCTGTTTTTAGCAGATGAAGCTGTTGTTAGCTTTGGTGATGACAATGAAATAACATTAACTCATGTCGCAGACGTAGGGTTAACATTAACACATACAGCGGCAGGCGATAATAAACCTATTATACTTAATTTAAAATCAGAAGAAGATGATATTACTGTTGGTGAAGTTATTGGTACAATTAATTTTACTGCTGGAGATTCAGGTGGTACAGATGCTATTGCTACAGCCGCAGGTATAGAAGCAGTTGCAGAAGATACTTTTGCGGCCGATAATAACGCAACTAAACTAAGTTTTAAAACAGCAGTTAGTGAAGCGGCCACAGAAAAAATGTCACTTAGTAGTGCAGGGCTTTTAACAGTTGTAGATGATATTGTTATTAAAAGCGGTGGTACTATTGGTGGAGCAAACGATAAAGATTTATTAACATTAGGCAATGGCGAATTAACTGTTGATGGTACAGTAGGTTCAGGTGCAATTACTTCAACAGGCGTTGTAACAGGAACTGGTTTTACTATTGGTAGTGCAGTTATTAACGAAGCCGATTTGGAACAAATAGATGATTTAACTGCTGGTACAGTAGCCGCATCTAAAGCAGTAGTCGTTGATAGCAATAAGGATATTGGTACTTTTAGAAATTTAACTATTAATGGCACATTCAGTGATGGAAATTATACATTTGATACAAGTGGTAATGTTACTGGGTTAGGAACAGTAGGTTGTGGAGCAGTTACTTCGTCAGGTGTTGTAACAGGAACCGGTTTTACTATTGGTTCTGCTGTCATTAATGAAGCTGATTTAGAACAAATTGATGACCTTACGGCTGGTACTGTAGCCGCATCTAAAGCAGTAGTAGTTGATAGCAATAAAGATATTGGTACTATTAGAAACTTAACTATTGATGGTACATTTAGTGATGGAAATTATACATTCGATACAAGTGGTAATGTTACTGGTTTAGGAACTATTGGGTCAGGAGCAGTTACTTCAACAGGTGTTGTAACAGGAACTACAGTTGAAGCAACAGGCGATACTTCTGCTGGCGACAATGCCGCTATGGGATATACATCCGCAGAAGGATTAATTCTAACAGGACAAGGTTCTACTAGTGATATTACTGTAAAGAATGACGCAGACGGTACCGTGTTTACAGTACCAACCGGAACAGATGATATTCTGTTTCCAGATAATGCCAAGGCAATGTGGGGTGCGTCTAGTGATATGACATTGTATCATGACGCCACTAATTCTTATATTACAAATGCGGTTGGTGCTTTAAAAATTGCAACCGAAACATCAGGTATTGCTGTTACAATAGGACATAGTACTTCCGAAGTAACCGTTGCAGATAATTTAACGGTTGCAGGTAATTTAACAGTTAGTGGTACCCAGACAGTTGTTGATACGGTTACAATGAATGCACAAAATGCGGTAATATTTGAAGGTGCTACAGCCGATGACTTTGAAACAACCTTAACTATTACAGACCCAACAGCAGATAGAACAATTACATTACCTAATGTAACTGGTACAGTATCAATTATAGATAATACAGAAACACTGAGTAATAAAACCCTAGCAAGCCCTACAATGACTGGTTCGTTAACAGTTGGTAGTGCAGTTATTAGTGAATCTGATATAGAACAAATAGATGATTTAACTGCTGGAACAGTAGTAGCAAATAAAGCAGTAGTTGTTGATGGCAATAAAGATGTGGGTACAATACGGAATTTAACAATAGATGGTACTTTCAGTGATGGAAATTATACATTTGATACTAGCGGTAATGTTACTGGTTTAGGAACAGTCGGTTCTGGTGCAATAACATCAACAGGTGTTGTAACAGGAACCGGATTTACTATTGGTAGTGCTGTCATTAATGAGGCAGAACTTGAAACAATAGATGGAGTAACTGCTGGTACAGTAGCCGCGAGTAAAGCGGTAGTAGTTGATAGTAATAAAGACATTGGTACTTTTAGAAATGTAACTATTGATGGTACATTTAGTGACGGCAATTATACATTTGATACAAGTGGTAATGTTACTGGTTTAGGAACTATTGGCTCAGGTAATATTACTTCATCTGGAACAGTTCAAGGCACTTCAATTACAGCAACAACCGCATTTGTACCAGATGCACAAGATGGAGCCGCACTAGGTACTAGCTCATTACAGTTTTCTGACTTATTCTTAGCAGATGGAGCTGTTATTAGTTTTGGTGATGATAATGAAATAACATTAACCCATAGTGCTGATGATGGCCTTTTATTAAAGCATGTAGGTACTGGTGATGGAAAAGAACCTTCATTAACATTTCAAGCAGGTGATGATGATATTGCCGCAGATGATGTACTTGGTTCTATTTTCTTCCAAGCACCAGATGAAGGAGCCGCATCAGATGCAATAGCGATTGCCGCAGGTATAGAAGCTGTTTCAGAAGGTGATTTTTCATCTACTAGTAACGCGACTAAATTAAGTTTTAAAACAGCGGTTAGTGAAGCCGCAACAGAAAAGATGTCATTAAGCTCGGCAGGGCTTTTAACAGTTGTAGATGATATCGTTATTAAAAGTGGTGGTACTATTGGTGGAGCCGCCGATACAGATTTATTGACACTAGGTAGTGGTGCATTAACTGTTGCTGGCACAATAGCTTGTAATACATCACTTACTATTGGTAGTGCCGCGATGTCTGAAGCCGACCTAGAACAATTAGATGGCATTACAGCAGGTACAGCGGCCGCAAGTAAAGCCCTAGTATTAGATTCAAACCTAGATATTGGTACACTACGTAATTTAACTATTAATGGTACATTTAGTGACGGAAACTATACATTTGATACAAGTGGTAATGTTACTGGTTTAGGAACAGTAGGGTGCGGAGCAGTTACTTCGACAGGTGTTGTAACAGGAACCGGTTTTACTATTGGTAGTGCAGTTATTAATGAAGCAGAACTTGAAACGATAGATGGTATTACAGCAGGTACTGTTATTGCTAGTAAGGCATTAGTTGCTGATTCAAACATAGACATTACAGGCGGCCGTAACATAACAATTTCAGGCGAATTAGACGCCGCAACTTTAGATATATCAGGCAATGCAGATATTGACGGAACAACAAATTTAGATGTCGTAGATATTGATGGCGCAACACAAATTGACGCCACAGTAACAGTCGGTGTCGACGACATAGGGCATGACGTGAAATTCTTTGGTGCAACATCTGGTAGATATTTGTTGTGGGACGAATCTGACGACAGACTAAAGTACCGTGATAATGTAAAAGCTGTGTTTGGACACGGTAATGATTTAGAAATATATCATGATGCAACGAACTCATTTATTACAAGTAATACTAATAGATTAAAAGTACTAACTGACAAATATAGACTTAATAATAATGCTGATGATGCCAGTATGATATATGCAGAGGATGGTGCAGATGTTAAATTATACTACGACGGTAGTACAAAACTTGCTACTGATTCAGGTGGTATTACAGTAACAGGCTCAGTTACTATTGGTAGTGCCGCGATGTCAGAGGCAGACCTAGAACAATTAGATGGAATTACTGCTGGTACTGCGGCCGCAAGTAAAGCCCTAGTATTAGATTCAAACCTAGATATTGGTACAATACGCAATTTAACCATTGATGGTACATTCAGTGATGGCAATTATACATTTGATACATCAGGTAATGTTAGTGGGTTAGGAACAGTAGGTAGTGGTGCAATTACATCATCAGGTAATATTACATCTGGTGGCAGTTTTATAATTGGAAGTGCAAGCATTACTGAAGCAGAACTTGAAACAATAGATGGTATTACAGCAGGCACGGTAGCCGCATCTAAAGCAGTAGTAGTTGATTCAAACTTAGATATTGGTACCTTTAGAAACTTAACAATAGATGGTACATTTAGTGATGGAAATTATACATTTGATACTAGCGGTAATGTTACTGGTTTAGGAACAGTAGGTTGTGGAGCAGTCACATCAACAGGTGTGGTTACTGGAACAGGCTTTACTATTGGTAGTGCAGTTATTAGTGAAGCAGAACTTGAAACGATAGATGGAGTTACGGCAGGTACCGTGGCCGCATCTAAAGCAGTAGTGGTGGATTCAAACTTAGATATTGGCACTTTTAGAAACTTAACTATTAATGGAACTTTTAGTGATGGCAATTATACATTTGATACATCAGGTAATGTTACTGGTTTAGGAACTATTGGCAGTGGTAATATTACTTCAACTGGTACGGTTCAAGGAACTACCATTACGGCTACTACAGCTTTTGCACCAGATGCACAAGACGGAGCCGCACTAGGCACAAGCTCTTTACAATTTAGTGATTTATTTTTAGCAGATGAAGCTGTTGTTAGCTTTGGCGATGATAATGAAATAACATTAACTCATGTACCAGATGTAGGGGTAACACTTACACATACGGCCGCTGGCGACAATACACCCATTATACTTAATTTAAAATCAGAAGAAGATGCTATTATCGCTGATGAAGTCATTGGTACGATTAATTTTACAGCTGGAGATTCGGGTGGCACAGATGCTATTCTTACAGCGGCTGGAATATCAGCGATTGCAGAAGATACCTTTGCCGCTGATAACAATAAGACCAAATTAAGTTTTAAAACCGCAGTTAGTGAAGCCGCGGCTGAAAAGATGTCACTTAGTAGTGCAGGCCTTTTAACAGTTGTAGATGATATTGTTATTAAGAGCAGTGGTACTATTGGTGGTGCAAATGATGCTGATTTATTAACGCTTGGAAATGGTGCATTGACAGTTGCAGGCACAATAGGGTCTGGAGCAGTAACATCAACAGGTGTTGTAACAGGAACGGGCTTTACTATTGGTAGTGCTGTTATTAATGAAGCTGATCTTGAACAAATAGATGATTTAACTGCAGGTACAGCCGTTGCTAGTAAGGCATTGGTTGTAGACAGCAATAAAGATATTGGTACAATACGCAATTTAACTATTGATGGTACTTTTAGTGATGGAAATTATACATTTGATACATCAGGTAATGTTAGTGGGTTAGGAACAATAGGCTCGGGTGCAATTACTTCAACAGGTGTTGTAGTAGGAACTACAGTTGAACCATCAGGCGATACTTCTGCTGGCGATAATGCCGCGATAGGGTATACAAGTGGAGAAGGCCTTATCTTAACAGGACAAGGATCAACCTCAGATGTTACTTTAAAGAATGACGCAGACGGTACAGTATTTACAGTACCAACAGGAACGGATGATATTCTATTCCCAGATAGTGCTAAGGCAATGTGGGGTGCATCTAGTGATATGACATTGTATCATGATGCGACTAATTCTTATATTACAAATGCGGTAGGTGCTTTAAAGATAGCAACTGAAACAAGCGGCATTGCAGTAACAATAGGACATTCAACTTCTGAAGTGACTGTTGCAGATAATTTAACAGTTACAGGTAATCTAACAGTTAGTGGAACTCAAACAGTTGTTGATACTGTTACAATGAATGCACAAAATGCCGTAGTATTTGAAGGTTCTACAGCTGATGATTTTGAAACGATCTTAACTATTACAGATCCAACAGCAGATAGAACAATTACATTACCTAATGTAACTGGCACCTTATCAATTCTAGATAATACAGAAACTTTATCAAATAAAACCCTAGCAAGCCCTACAATGACTGGTTCGCTTACTGTTGGTAGTGCAGTTATTAGTGAAGCAGACCTAGAACAAATAGATGATTTGACTGCTGGAACAGTGGTAGCAAGTAAAGCAGTAGTTGTTGATTCAAACAAAGATGTAGGTACTATTAGAAACTTAACAATTGATGGAACATTCAGTGATGGAAACTATACATTTGATACTAGCGGTAATGTTACTGGTTTAGGAACAGTCGGTTCTGGTGCAATAACATCAACAGGTGTTGTAACAGGAACCGGATTTACTATTGGTAGTGCTGTCATTAATGAGGCAGACCTAGAACAAATAGACGATTTAACGGCTGGTACTGTAGTAGCGAGTAAAGCAGTAGTAGTTGACAGCAATAAAGATGTAGGCACTATTAGAAATTTAACTATTGACGGAACCTTTAGTGACGGAAATTATACATTTGATACATCAGGTAACGTAAGTGGTTTAGGAACTATTGGTTCTGGTAATATTACTTCAACTGGTGTTGTAATAGGAACTACAGTTGAACCATCAGGTGACACTTCTGCCGGTGATAATGCGGCAATAGGGTATACCTCAGGCGAAGGCCTTATCTTAACAGGACAAGGTTCTACTAGTGATGTAACTTTAAAGAATGACGCAGATGGTACTGTATTCACTGTTCCAACCGGAACAGATGATATTTTATTCCCAGATAGTGCTAAGGCAATGTGGGGTGCGTCTAGTGATATGACTTTATATCATGACGCGACTAATTCTTATATTACAAATGCGGTAGGTGCTTTAAAGATAGCAACCGAAACGAGTGGAATTGCAGTAACAATAGGACATACAACTTCTGAAGTGACTATTGCAGATAATTTAACAGTTACAGATACTGTTACTTTTGGTAGTTTAGCAGATGGATCAATAACTGTAACTGCCTGGGTAGATGAAGATGATATGTCATCTGATTCAGCAACTTTAATTCCGACTCAGCAATCAGTTAAGGCCTATGTTGATGATTCAGTTGGCGCGGCTGGTGGTGGTGATATTACAGCAGTTGTCGCTGGTGCCGGTTTAACCGGTGGTGCTACTTCTGGGTCAGCAACAGTAGATGTTGTAGGTGGTACAGGTATTACTGCTAATGCAAACGACATAGCTATAGATTCAACTGTTACTACTTTAACAGGTTCGCAAACACTTACGAATAAAACATTAACAAGTCCTGTTATTAATACAGCGACTTTTGGAACTTCTATTCTTCCAACATCGGCTGATGGTACAACTTTAGGTTCTGCCTCAAAAGAATTCTCTGATTTATTCCTTGCAGATGAGGCTGTTGTTAGTTTTGGTGATGATCAAGAAATAACCCTAACTCATGTACAAGATGTAGGATTAACACTTACACATACTGCCGCAGGTGATAACACACCCATTATACTTAATTTAAAATCAGAAGAAGATGATATTATTGCTGATGAAGTCATTGGTACAATTAATTTTACTGCTGGAGACTCAAGTGGCACAGATGCTATTCTTACCGCGGCTGGTATAGAAGCAGTTGCAGAAGATACATTTGCCGCTGATAACAACGCAACTAAACTTAGCTTTAAGACAGCGGCAAGCGAAGCGGCCACTGAAAAGATGGCACTTAGTAGTGGTGGTAATTTAACTCTTGCTGGAGACCTTTATACAGATAAGATTAGACGAAAATCAGATAGTAGCACGACTACAAAAATACTTCTTAATGATGAAGTAATTAAACTATACGCTGGACATTCATCTAATCAAGTAGTGAATATTGAAAGTGGTGCTGTTACTGTAACCGGTACTTTAGCTTGTGATACATCACTTACTATTGGTAGTGCCGCGATGTCAGAAGCGGACTTAGAACAGTTAGATGGTATTACAGCAGGCACCGCGGCCGCCAGCAAGGCTTTAGTACTTGACTCAAATAAAGATATAGGCACGATACGGAATTTAACCATTGATGGTACATTCAGCGATGGAAATTATACATTTGATACAAGTGGTAACGTTACTGGTTTAGGAACAATAGGTTGTGGAGCAGTAACGTCAACAGGTGTTGTAACAGGTACCGGCTTTACTATTGGTAGTGCAGTTATTAATGAAGCTGAATTAGAACAAATAGATGGAATAACGGCAGGTACAGTAGCCGCTAGTAAAGCAGTAGTAGTTGATTCAAATAAAGATATTGGTACTTTTAGAAATGTAACCATTGATGGTACATTTAGTGATGGCAATTATACATTTGATACATCAGGTAATGTTACCGGTTTAGGAACAATAGGCTCAGGTGCAATTACCTCAACTGGTGTTGTAATAGGAACTACAGTTGAACCATCAGGTGACACTTCGGCAGGAGATAATGCGGCAATCGGATATACGTCAGCAGAAGGATTAATCCTAACAGGTCAAGGTTCTACTAATGACGTTACGATCAAGAATGATGCAGATGCGGACGTTCTAGAAATTCCTACAGGCACAACGAATGTGACTGTTGTGGGTAATGTTACATCAGGCGGAAGTTTTATAATTGGTAGTGCAAGTATGTCTGAAGCCGACCTAGAACAATTAGATGGTATTACAGCAGGTACGGTAGCCGCAAGTAAAGCAGTAGTGGTCGATAGTAATAAAGACGCCAGTAGTTTTAGAAATATAACAGCCAGCGGAACAGTAACATTTGGCAGTTTAGCAGATGGAACAATAACTGTAACTGCCTGGGTTGATGAAGATAATATGGCATCTGACTCAGCTACACTAGTTCCAACACAGCAATCAGTAAAAGCATACGTTGATGCCGCGGCCGGTGCTAAAGCAGGATATAATAATTCAGGAAAACATGGACAATGGGTTGATGGAACTGATAATTACGATTTGGCTCAATCAGAATCAGGCATAACTACTACAGTTACAGATGCTTTTGGAGTTTCTACAGTTAAGAATTTAGATCAAATTGACCCGGTAGGGGACACAGATACTGTCGATATGGGTACCGGTGAAAGTAATGTTGCTTAATAATCAGAGATAAATACTAAAGAGAGGACAAATTTATGCCATCAGTATTACAATTTAGAAGAGGAACAACAACTCAAAACAATGCCTTTACTGGCGCTTTGGGTGAACTAACAGTGGATACAACACTTGATACCTTAGTTGTCCATGATGGGTCAACAGCCGGTGGACATACCCTTGTGTCGGATACAGCAACACAAACCTTAACTAATAAAACATTAACAGCACCAACAATAACTGCTATTACGAAAAGTGGTAGCAATGGCGTAGGTGATATTGGTCAAAGTGATAATAAATTTGCAACAATATATGGCCTGTCATCTTCAGCCAAATATGCTGACGTAGCTGAAATTTATACAACAGATCAAAAATATGATTATGGTACTGTTATAGTAATTGGTGGAGAGAAAGAAGTAACACAGTCTACTAGTGCTAATGATCATAAAGTTATTGGTGTTGTTTCTGAAAATCCAGCTTTAATGATGAATTCAGATCACGAAGGACAATTTATTGCACTTTTAGGTCGTGTACCTTGTAAAGTCGTTGGCAAAGTTGGTGCAGGAGATTTATTAGTAACATCTTCAACACCCGGACATGCTTGTGCTTGTGACCCAGATGTCTTAAAACCCGGTATAGTAATAGGTAAGGCATTAGAAGAAAAAGATTCATTATTAACAGGTACTATTGAAGTTCTTATTAATAATAATTAATTAATTAGTTACATTATCGACCAATAAATAAGATAATGCAACCATATAAGTATCTAGATAATATTCCAAATCACGAGCTAATTTCTAAGAAAGTATTAGAATATGTTACAAAATATCATGCTGATTTATTAGAATCAGAAATTTTTTGGAATGACCTTCCACTTGATAATGTATTAGATTATATTCCCGAATTAGTCAAAGTATTTAAAGATCTCAATTTAACACCAAATGTAATATCATTGGTTATATGTACTGATGCTAATGGCGGTCCCCATATTGATGCTTTAAAGGGTATTAGATTTTTATGGCCACTAAAAAATTGTAAGAACTCATATACTAGATTTTTAGATATAGATCCAGATAATGTATCAATTCAGCAATTACCTAACGGAATTATTTATTATTATAGTACACTTCCTCCACCCTATGAGTATATAGATCAGGTAGAATTAGTAAGACCTATAGTAATAAACCCACAAGTAGGGCATGAAGTTATACTTGATAAGGATAAGAATACAAGAATGACTATGACTATTGGATTTGACGAAGATATTAGTTATATGTTAGAATAGATAAATATATTAAAATAATGAGGAATTAAGGCAATGGCAAAACAGACTGTTAATATTGGTGTTACAGCAAATGACAACACCGGAGACCCGTTACGTACCGCATTCGATAAGGCAAATGATAATTTTGATGAAATTTACTTAGCCGGTCCGGTAAGTTCAAATGTTAAAATATCTACAAATGTAATAGCTAGTACTAATACCAATGGTAATATTAATATTACTCCAGCTGGCACAGGTCAAGTTGTTATCACATCAGTACCAACAAATATTAGTGGTAATCTTAAACTAGGTGATGGAAGTACTCAAAACACTGGCATTGAAACAATTTATCATTATATAACAGCAGACCGTAGTACAATTTCATCTACAGCAACCGATGCTTTTGGAAAGAGTGCTACACTTGCCGCCGCTAGATCATATGATTTTAATATTAATTGTATTGCTACTAATAGTAGTACTGGAAATATTTCAGTTGAATTAACAGATGCAAGTGGTGATATAGCTGAATGTTTTGCATTAGTCACTTCTCATTCACCAACTGCTGGTAGAAAAGAAGTATCATTACAAACTGCTACAACGGTAGATACTGATGTTAATACTGCTGAAACAACACATATTAATGTAACCGGAACATTAAGAACAGTAACAGGTGGAAATTTAACTATAAAGTTAAAAACAGCATCTGGAACAGTTACTCCTAAAGCCGGTAGTAGTTTTGAATTCCGCGGAAAGATCGATAACGATATTGGTAATACCGCTTAATTATTAATATCTAATTCAATAATTTTAATTTTACTTTGAATCTCATCAATGTTTATTGTAGACCATAGTCCTGGATGTAATGGCTTTGGAATATGACCTGAATCAACCCAACTATATCCTAAATGTTCGTTATTTAAATTTGGGACAAATTCGTGTTCTACAGATCCAAAAAAAGTATGATAAACAAATTTACCATCAGGGCTAGTAAATTGTTCTATAGGTATTAATTTAATAATTTCAGGAAAGTCACCTAATTCTTCTTTACATTCTCTTTCTATCGCATTAATTAAACTTTCATTATTCTCAATTTTGCCTCCCGGCAAACCCCAGGCACCTGGGTGTTTATGATCGTTTCTTAATAGATATAGGTATCTGTTAGTTGAAAGGCTAAACAACCATACACCAATCGCATCTACTGTACTATTCATATTATAGTACTATTGACCAGTCGCCGCCGTCATAAATTCCTTGATAACTTTTTTGCCATTTTCCATTGGCCCATTTATATTGAATAGTTGTGGTACTATTAGTAACATATTGCAATGTACTGGTATCTGAACCATCAAAAGACACAACCCAGTTTGTACCATCAAATTCAATAATTTGATTCTCTGTAGCAACTAAAGCACCCCATGCATCAGATGGATCTTGATTAACATTACCACCAGGTGGGTTAATATTAGAAAATTCTCCAACATTACCTGTTAATAAATATCTTTGCCCGGTACTAGCCGCCGCTAATCCTGCACCTGGGCCACTAACACCTGGATCAATAACTGCATTTAAGGCTGTTAATGTATTTGCTGGAATACTATCAGAGTCTATAGTAAACAACATAAATCTATCATCAGTTGGATGATAAGCTAATGTTCCAACAACTTCAGTAATACTATCTTCAATAGTTAAACGTATTTGACTAATACCTGCTCTTAAAACACCATACATATCAATTACACTATGCCATAATTCGTTACTTGCCTGTTCTGGGCTTGGATCTAATATTGAACTACCATCTTGATATTCAACTGCTGATTCTTTTAATATTTGTATTTGATTTCCGAGTATTATAATTTGATATCCAAATGGTGTAATTTTTTGTCTTGTTCCTAATAATAAATCGTCATTTAATAATGCATTTGCGGCATCACCATTAGAATCAAAAATACTGGCAATTATTTTATGTATTACACCGGCTTTAGTTACACGAGCTGGCGGACTTAACCATATTGGTAAGTGAAAATTTAATGTTGCTGTATCAATTGCATTATCAGTACCCTGAGGTATACTTCTTGATGACCAAGTTACACCAACTAGTTCAACTATAGATAAACTGGTCCAGTCAATATAATTATCAGTTGATTGTATTTCCATTGATGGATTAAACAATACTAATATTTGTTCTAAAATTTGTAATTTCATTGTAGTATTAGTAGTCCAAATATCTACATTAATTTTAAGATCAAAAGGTACAGGCATTAAACGTTCTACAGTAAAGGCATTGCCTTGTGTAGGTTCAAATGATTGTGTAGCTTCATTCCATGTACGTTGTTTAAAAGTCTTTTTGTCAAGAAAATATGGTTCTTGTACTCTGTCTCGAGAATAATCCATAGAGGTTATATGAAAAGTTATTAATGGTGAACTGGGCATTTTACTGGCAGAATTTTCTTGTATAATTACTGCGGCATTTCTACTGGCATCACCATATTTAACTGGTACTCGTACTAACCCAGCGGCTCCAGTAGCATCTCTACCATATTCTACTTGATAATTAGAAAACATGCGAGTAAATTGTAGTAAGAAACGTCTTATCTGTTGATCATAGAAAAAATCATTTGTGGTTGGCATTATTAATTATCCTTCTTCGGTGAGAGTAAATCTGACAAACTTTGTTTTCCAGTTATTGTTCCACGATCCGATGTTGTAACATTATCATCATTATTAGTGAAACCACTAAGTTGTCTTTCATCACTACCCGATCCTGGTGTAAGATCAGTTCTAACACCATCTTCTACTTTAACCCATCTTGAACCATCATATCTAAATAATCTATTAGGTGAATAATCTAATCTCAATGCATAATCTCCTACTCCTGGAGCAGATGGAAATGTAACACCTGGTGTTACATTTAAACCGTTAGGTGAAACAGCATCTCCTGTTAAATAACCAACTAAATATCCATCAACCTGCGGTTCTGGAGTTTTACCTGGAACTGAAGTTCCATCACTAGTAACAGTTTGTGTATTTACAGGTTTGAAAACACCATGTGCATCTTTTGCGGTAGGTGTTATATAATAACCCGTGTTATCATATCCGCTTGCAGGAAGTTCAATTTCTGCTTGTCTAACTATAGTATCATTAATATCTAAGTCTTTCTTCCTTGTTCCTAAGAAATCATCAATAGTACCTGCTGATGGATTATCAGGATCAAGTGGTTTGTTAAGTATATCATCGTACTCTTGACTACTTGTTAATGGTGTTGCTTTAACACGCCATAAATGTGGATACCAAGTTTGGCTAAACCCTTCGCTGGCGAAACTCGCATCTTGTATTACATAATATCTTGGTAATGCTTTAGGTCCGCTTGTATCTAGTGGATGATAATCTTTTAAATTAGGAAACTCTAATACATCTCCAGCCATTAATTTACGACCAAATGTATTGATCATATCATTATAATGAAAACTGACAAATTGTGTGTCACCACTCATAAACAAGCCAAATTGTGTTAAGTCAAAATCAATATCTGCGACTGAATATACACCTCGCATTGTATAGACACTATCTTCATATTCGCGATCTCTGTTTTCTAGGAATAGTAAATCTTCAATAAAAAGTGGATCGGATGTATTGTAAACTGGGCGAGTAACATCGTCATTGTCACGAATTGAGCTATCACCAACTGTTTTGGGTCCTAGATATTTGTGAACATAAATATCTACTCCGCCAACAGTAAACATTTCAGATACTGTCTTATCAAGAAATGAATAATCGTTTGCTTTCTCTGGTCTATATAGACTTAATTTAGGCATTAAAGTTCCTCTTATTGCTTATTTATCGCCTTGTCTGAATGATTTATAATTGCTACCAAATGCAATTTTCTAGATAATTTGTGGATTTTTAATTCGTTTCATGCATTTAATACACCTACACCAAATATATGAGTTTAATTAACAAAATCTTTATTCTTAAATATGTATTGTAACACAAAATTGTTTACAGAATTTGAGAGTCTGCAATTTGAATCGGTAGATTCTACCGAGTCTGTGTTGCAATTTTTAAACAAAGGAGAAAGCATATGGATATGCTAAATCAAGTTAAAGCGTGGGCTAAAGGATTAGCAGACGTTGGTGTGAGCATGATTGCTCTAGCCATCGTTCTCGAAGTTCTATTTAATGGCCAAGGCGTTCCTTTCTGGCCAGACATGAGCGTTATCGCTAATGTTCAGTCAGTACTAGCAGGTCTATCTGATCAGGGTTTACTCGGTCTGGTAGCTGTTTGGGTTCTATATCACATATATAAAGCGAAATAAGTGAAATAGAAGAACAGTCTAAACAACAACTTAGGTTGTAGAATAGGCGATGTTTCGGCATTGCCTATTTTTTTGATTGACTTTTCAATAGTGTTCGTGTATAGTTTATTCACCCATAAAAATTTATCCCCTCAATGATTTTATAATAAACAGTATTATGACAGTTAAAAAATTAAAATTATCTCAGTCTGATCTAAAATCATTTGGACCGGAAATATATTTTACAAAAGAGAATATGCCAACAACAGAGGAAGAACGTCAAAGTATTCTTCATGGGCGTTTAAATTTTTATAATTATGCTATTAATAGAAAGCAAGCCAAACACTTTGCTGTGGAGTGGTTAGCAACAAATGGAAATAAAAAATTAGCCAAAAAATTAAACTCTGTTACTGATTGGATGTTTCCTGCTACTTATGGTTATATAGCTCGCATGGCTTTAGTTGGTTGGGTATTAGATGAGCATGAAAAGAATGATATTATTTCAAAATCTGAAGAAGCTGTAAAACAGTATGAAGCTAAAGGCTCAAAAGTTAATCCAGAAAAAGAAAAAAAGAAACACCCAAATATTCAAGAAATAATGCGTGAAAAAGCAATGCGAGCCGCAGGCGAATTAGATTATCAACTAGATAAATTTATTGATGATAAATGTAAGAGCAAAAATAAACATGGTAATACTATGGAAATACTTACAAATTTTAATGTACTTCCGCAACATGTTAATTTAATTAAAGACATTTTTAATGAATACATTGAGGAATTTGCTCATGCATTAGAAACACCAACAGAAAAAGAATTAAAACAATATAATGAAGAAGAACAAGATTTAATATTACAACAAGCTGAGTCTTATAATCATCTTACAAAACCACAACTTAAAAATCTTATTAAGTATTGTCAAATGATAATAGAAGAAATGGACGGATATATACATTATAAAAAATCAAAAGTTGTAAGAAGAAGAAGAACACAAACACCAGAAAGAAAAATTCGTGATTTAAAATATTTAAAAGAATTTGAAGAATTAAATTTAGAATCAGTATCACCAGTTACAATTATTGGTGCATCAGAAGTATGGCTTTATAATACTAAAAATAGAAAAATTCAATATTATGTAGTAGATAAATTTTCTAGATCCTTTACAGTTAAAGGTACAACATTAATAGGGTACAATTCTAATAATTCAAAACAAAAAACACTAAGGAAACCAGAGGAATTTTTTGCGGTATTTAAAAAAGCCGGAAAGCCAGTTAGGCGTGACTTATTTAAAGAATTAAAAACTACACCCACAGGTGTTAATGGGCGTTTTAATAAAAATTTAATCATATTAAAAGCAACATAACATCTTACCCTCTAAAATTGACTTAGCCATAAATACTAGGATTGGAGCAAAATATATGGCCACATTAACAGAATTAAAAGCAGATCTATTCGATTACGTAGCAAAGCGTTTAGGTGATGGAATTGTAGATATTGAATTAGACCCTGAACATTATGAAGTAGCTTATGATCGTGCATTAGGAACATATAGACAAAGGGCTCAGAATGCTTTTGAAGAATCGTATTCGATACTAGAGCTACAAGAGAATCAAAACACTTACACATTACCTACAGAAGTAAACACAGTACGTCAAGTATTTAGACGCACAATGGGAGATGCAACAGGTCCTTTTTCTTCTTCTTTTGATCCTTTTAGTTCAGCTACATTGAATGTATATTTGTTAAATTATTCTTATGCAGGTGGGTTAGCAACATACGAAATGTATACACAATATGTTGAATTAGCCGCTAGAATGTTTGGTGGATATTTGAATTATACATTTAATCCTGTTACAAAACAATTAAGTTTAGTACGTGATCCTAAATCATCAGGAGAAAAAGTATTATTGTGGACATATAATTTAAGACCCGAAATTAATCTTCTTCAGGATAATCCAATTAAACAATGGATACGTGATTTTACCACAGCAAGTTCTAAACAAATTATTGGTGAAGCACGTGAAAAGTTTGCTACAATAGCCGGTCCTGGTGGTGGTACTCCACTTAATGGAGCACAAATGAAGGCTGAAGGTAGTGCTGAAATAGAAACGTTAATTCATGATTTACAAACTTTTGTAGATCACAGTCAACCATTAAGTTGGGTTATTGGTTAAATGAGAGCAATAGAGTTTATCAGAGATTTAGAAACAGATTTACCAGAAGGTATAGTCTGGAGTAGAAAAGGAAATGCCCTTGTAATGAAGTGGCGTTGTGAAGCTGGTGCAAGAAAAAATCGAATTGTTCCTACAGCGGCCGCATGTGGCCAAGCAAAAGATATGAAAAAATCTCAAAAAATGAAAAAAACAAGAGCCCGTACTAAAACTCAACAAGCACGTAGATCTAAAAAAACCAAAAGAATTAACCCAGCTTCAAAGACTCTTAAATTATTAAATAAATTTAAAAACAAGCGATTGAAAGTAAGTAAAGGTCCAAAGAAGCGAGTTCCAACTAAACCAAAGCCTAGAAAGATGTCTATGCCAGGCAAACCAAAAAAGAAAAAATAATAATAATTCTTGACAAATAGGGAAAAATATTGTAGTATGTAACTATGAGTCTCGATCTAATGCTGGATATTGAAACTCTGGGAGTAGTTCCAGAGGCAAATATTAGTACTATAGCCGCACAATTATTTGATCCTTTTGCTGATGGTTATACAGAAGCTGATCATTTTTATAGTAGAATTTCTCCCGAATCCCAACCTAATAGAATTATAAGTGAGTCTACTCTTGATTGGTGGGCCAAGCAACCAAAAGAAGCAAAAGAAGAGGCATTTGGCGAAGCGGACAGAATAGATTTAAAAATTGCATTAGAAAAGTTGGCCAAAATGATTTGGCGTAGCGATCATGTTTGGTCTCAAGGTCCTACATTTGATATGAGTATTTTAGAAAATGCTTATAGAGAGTATGATATAAATTTTCCATGGGATTTTTGGAATATTAGAGATAGTAGAACAGTATTTTCTTTATATCCAGATTTAGTAACGCCAAAAGTAGAGCATCATGCATTAGCTGATTGTCGAAGACAAATTTTATTATTGCAAAAAACTCTTAAACATTTAAAAGTAGAGCGTATAAAATGATAATTGGAATAGCTGGTCTTATTGGATCAGGAAAAGATACCACAGCAGATTATCTAGTTAATGTTCATGGTTTTCGTAAAGAAAGTTTTGCCGGAAGTCTTAAAGATGCGATAAGTGACATATTTAGTTGGGACCGTGTATTATTAGAAGGGCAAACTCAACATAGTAGAGAATGGCGAGAACAAATTGATGAGTGGTGGTCAGAACGTTTAGAACAGCCCAAACTTACTCCTCGATGGGTATTACAATATGTAGGAACAGATGTAATGCGTAAATGGTTTCATGATGATATTTGGGTTGCAAGTTTAGAAAATAAATTACGCAAATCCAAGGATAATATTGTTATTCCAGATGTAAGATTTGTTAATGAAGTTGAAATGCTTAAACGTAATAATGCGATTTGTGTTAGATGTGAAAGAGGTGAAAAACCACCCTGGTATGAGTTGGCTAAAAGTGTTAATACAGAAAGTGATCAGGACGAAAGTGTATTAACTAAATTATACGAAATACATAAATCTGAATATGCCACGGTTGGGCTAGATTTTAATTATGAATTAGATAATAATGGATCTATGGATTACTTATATGAGCAAATTAATAGTCTGGTTGAAGATCACCAGGTTCCCAATGCTGTTCCTGATGTTGAATAGTAATACTACAATTTAGACATATAGATCTTAAATTAAGAAATGTAGTATTGTTTAAATTTCCGTCGATATGATATACTAAAATTTGAGTATGATAGCGAGATGTGAACCCACATCGATCGCAAGTATTCTTCTTTTTATATCCTTGACTTTGCCATCGAGGAACTGGCGGTTTTTTATTTCTATTTCTGTTAATACAAGTTCCACAACGAGTCCTATAATGATAAACATTATTCTTTTTGTAGTTTATTGCACACAAATTTCGATTGCAAACCTGACATAATGGCCTTTTCATTAAGGTATTTATGACTAAACCTTTGCAAAGGCAGTTTAAATCACCAGTTCTTTGCAGATTGTAATAAATATGATTAAACATTTAAAAGAGGATTTTAATCATGGCAACTTTAGTTTCACCAGGTGTAGAAGTAACAGTCTCAGACGAGAGTCAATACTTACCCGCCGCAACTAATTCCGTACCATTTATTCTTGTTGCTTCGGCAACTGATAAGGTAAGTGGCACAGACAGTACCTCAACAGCCACAGGGACAACTGCGGCTAATGCTAACAAAGTTAATCTAGTTTCTAGTCAGAGAGAACTTGTTAGTTTATATGGTACCCCAACTTTTTACTCAACCACCGGTGGCTCTGCACTTAATGGTTACGAATTAAACGAATATGGTTTGTTAGCCGCTCACTCAGTGCTTGGTATATCAAACCGTGCTTATATACAGAGAGTCGATGTTGATTTATCACAACTTTCTGCATCATTAGTCAGACCAGTAGGTGATCCTGCAAATGGTAAATATTGGCTAGATACAGCAAATGCATTATGGGGCATTCAAGAATGGAGTGCTACAACTGGAACTTTTACAAATAAAGTTCCAACAGTCATTAATGATACAACAAAATTAACGGCTGGTGTACCACTAGCATCTGTAGGCGCCATTGGCGATTATGCAGTAGTTACAACAAATGTACAAAACCCAATTTATTATAAGAATAGAGATAATGCTTGGGTACAACTGGGCACTGATGCATGGCAGAATTCATGGCCATCAATTCAAGGTTCAAATGCTAGTCCAACTATTGTCGCAGGAAATACTATTGTAATTAATGGTACAACAGTTACAGCATCAGGAACAACTGTAGCATCTTTGGCAACTAACATTAATTCTGCCGCTATTACTGGTATCACAGCCGCCGCAGTTAATAATAAGTTAGAAATTTATGCTGATAGTGATGTTACTCCATCAGATTCAGCCGGTGACGGTACATGGCAAATTGCAAATGGAACAGGAACAATTTTAACAGTTACTGGTATTACCGCAACAGCTACAGCCGCGGCACCAAATTTACAACAAACAGCACATACAGATATTCCACGTTGGAAATCAACAGACACGGTCCCAAGACCTAGTGGTTCTGTTTGGTTTAAAACAACCGCTGTTAACAACGGTGTGAATATTGTTGTTAAGAAATTTAACTCCACTACAAAAGCGTGGACTACTATAACCGCTCCAGTTTATGAAAATGATGAAACTGCAAATAAAGAACTTGACGCAACAGGTGGTGGCAAAAACATAGCCGCCGCTAGTTTATACGGTCAATTTGACTTTACAGAGTCAGATTTTCAGACAGTTAAACTTATGGAACGTGTTGCAACGGGTGCTAGTACAATGACAAGTGATGTTGTTACAGCTACCTTAGTTAATGCAAACACATTCACAATTAGTGCGAGTGTAGCTGGTTCGACTACTATGTCAACAGCAGTTACCGCAACAATTTCTGGTACAACATTAGCAGATTATGTTACTGCATTTAATGCGGCAAATGTTTCTAATGTTTCAGCAGAAATAGTCGCTTCGGGTGCTGTTTCAATTTCGCATTCTCAAGGTGGCATAATTAAAATCGTTGATGTAACAGGAACTCCAACAGCAACAGTAGTTGGATCCCCAAGATCAGATGTTTTAACTGGACTTAAAGTTGGTCCTACTGTTTCTGGAGAATTTATTGTTTCTAATTGGAGAGCTTTAACGTATGAAGCAAAAGCAACAGCTCCATCAATTGATCCAGCAACAGGTACATATTGGTATGATTCATCAACTGATGCCGATATTATGATACATGATGGTACTGTTTGGAAAGGTTATAAAAATGTAACTAATGATACACGTGGATATAATTTAAGTAATACTAGCCCAGCAGGTCCGATCGTAGCGGCATCTGCACCAACTACACAAAGTGATGCTTCAGCATTAGTTGAAGGTGATCTTTGGATTGATACTAGTGATTTAGAAAATTATCCTAAGCTCTATCGTTGGCAAACAGTTAGTAGTGTATTACAATGGGTAGCAATCGATACAACAGATCAAACTACAGAAAATGGTATTTTGTTTAAAGACGCTCGTTGGGCAACATCAGATGTTGATACAGTTACAGGCGATATATCTACTATCATAGCATTAGGAACTAGTGATGCAGTTGACATTGATAAGCCAGATCCAACATTATATCCTGCAGGTATGTTGTTATTCAACACAAGACGCAGTGGATATAGTGTTAAGAAATTTGTAGTCTCACATTTTAATAGTGCTGATTTCCCAACTGATTCATTACCAACAAATGTTGATACATGGGTTAATGCTAGTGGCAATAAAAATAATGGTTCTGCTTACATGGGTCGTAAAGCTCAGAGAGCTATTGTTACAGCCGCATTAAAAGCAGGAATAGATTCCAACACACTTATACGTGAAGAACAGAAAACGTATAATTTAATAGCATGTCCAGGATATCCAGAACTTATCCAAAATATGGTCACACTTAATAATGATCGTAGTAATACAGGATTTATTGTTGGTGATACCCCAGCTAGATTATCAGGTTCAAGTACAGATATTCAGGCCTGGGCAACAAATACCGGTGCTGAGGTCATAGATTCTGAAGACGGTCTGGTAACAGCCGATCCTTATACCGCAGTATTTTGGCCATCAGGTCAAACAAATGATTTATCAGGATCTACAGTAGTTGTTCCACCTTCTCATATGGCGTTACGTGTAATAGTACGCAATGATGAAGTTAGTTATCCATGGTTAGCACCAGCAGGTGAACGTCGTGGACAAATTGATAATGCTAGTAAGATTGGATATATTAAAGCCGCAGATGGCGAATTTGAATCAATAGCAACACGCTTGGCATTAAGAGATACTTGTTACGCAAATAAAGTTAATCCAATAACTTTCTTACCGGGTTCAGGTCTTCTTAATTATGGTAACAAAACAGTAGCGGCTACACCTAGTGCATTAGATCGTATTAATGTTGCTAGATTGGTAGCTTTTCTTCGTGATAGATTAGAAGTGTTAGCTAAAGGATATATCTTTGAACCTAATGACAAGTCAACAAGAGACGAAGTCAAGAATAGCGTTGAGCAATTAATGAATGATATAGTTGCAAAACGTGGTTTATATGATTACCTTGTTGTTTGCGATGAAACAAATAACACAAATGCACGAATTGATCGAAATGAACTCTATGTAGATATAGCAATAGAACCAGTTAAATCTGTTGAATTTATCTATATTCCAGTTCGCATAAAGAATACAGGTGACATCGACGCCGGTCTTCTATAATAGTAGTAAAATTGATAAAAGGGCTATTCGTAGCCCTTTTATTTTGGATTAAAAAGAACATTTATTTTGCCTAAATTTTTCAGATGAGATTTGGATAAATAACTAAAAGAAAGAGAATTTTTAAGGAGAATATAATAATGTCTGTTTCATCTTTATCAAGAATGACGGTGCCTTTGGCTAGTGACCAGAGTGCAAATTCTCAAGGCTTGTTAATGCCTAAACTTAAATATCGCTTTAGAGTGGTATTTGATAATTTTGGTGTTAGTACACCTCGTACAGAATTAACGAAACAAGTAATAGATTTCACTAGACCACAAGTTAGCTTTGAAGAAGTTCCAATAGAACTTTATAACTCAAGAATGTATCTTGCAGGAAAACATACCTGGAATATGGTCACGGTTAATTTACGTGATGATGCTGGTGGAAATATATCTAGACTAGTTGGTGAACAATTACAAAGACAGTTAGATTTTATGGAACAGGTTTCAGCTTCAGCTGGCATAGACTATAAATTCTTAACTCGTTGTGAAATGTTAGATGGTGGCAACGGTGCTACCGAACCAGTAGTTTTAGAAACCTGGGAAATGTATGGTTGTTACTTAAATAGTGTGAATTATGGTGATGTTAGTTATGGTGATAGCGGCCCAGTTCAAATAGCACTAGAAATGCGTTACGATAATGCAATACAAACACCACTAGGTTCTGGCGTAGGTACAGCAGTAGCCCGAGAAGTTGGCGAAGTCGTAACAGGTTAATAACATGGCATTTGGCCAAGACTTCCTTAAAGGTTTTTTCGGAAGTGATTTCCTCAAAGACTATGAACATGCCCATAAGACTTTTACGTCAGCGGGCATGTCTCTTGCTCCCAAACAAAAATTTCTATTTCATGTCTTTTTTAATTTAAATGTACAACAACTTCCGTTTTTAAATAGATCATTTGCTAAATCAGATCGTGGTAAAGTTGCTGTATTAGTTAAAAACATACAGTTACCTCAGTATACTTTTGATACTGAGACATATAATCAATATAATAGAAAAAAGATAGTACAGAGTAAAGTTAATTATCAACCAGTCACAGTAGAATTTCATGATGATCATAGTAACACAATAAGGGACCTTTGGTTTAATTATTTTAGTTATTATTATAAAGATCCATCACAGAAGTATAGTGGATCGCCATCTAATAATTTATTTACAGAAGCACAGAGTTCTTTTATTGGAAGTGCTGGCGCTAATAATGGAGATTTAAATAGAAGAGATATTTATGACCCAACTCCAGTAGGACATGATTGGGGTTATCAGGGTGAAGTTGAAAATGGTAGAACAGACAAACCTCCTTTCTTTAGAGATATTACTATTTTTGGACTTAGTCAACATAATTTTTCTTCGTATACCTTAATTAATCCTGTTCTCAATGCTATGAATCATGATACATATGATTATTCAGCTGGTTCCGAGGTAATGAATCACACCTGGACAATAGAATATGAAACAGTCAAGTATGGTTCAGGGTTTATTAATGCAAATGGAGATCCAATCCCAGGATTTGCTAGTCCAGAACATTATGATCATGTACATAGTTCATTAGATAGACCAGGTTCTGCACAAAATGTCTTTGGACGAGCCGGACTGATTGATGCTGGTTTTGGTTTTGCAGAAGATTTAGCATCAGGTAATATTTTTGGTGCAATACAAACAGCAGGACGTACTTTTGAAACATTTAAAGATGTTGATTTAGGAGATATTGTTAGAGATGAAGCTACCTCAGGATTAATAAATGCATTAAGAACCGGTTCACCATTACAAGCGGCAAGTGACTTCTTATTTGCTACACCACCAACCGATCGTACTAAAAGAAATGTTTTATCAAAAAAAGTTGATTCTTCAGACTCTGCTAATAAAAGAGCAATTTCAGTTTCAAGTAATGGAACAATTTTAACGAGTAATAGATAATGGGCACATCAGTAAATGTTACAAGAGACGACAAAGAAGCAGTAGTAATACTGTTTGATTCTTTTTATAGTAATGAAGTTAAAGTCTCTGCGGCCGAATATGATATTGTTTTATCTTATTTTAAAAGTGTTTTTGTTGATGCAGAGTTAGCCGCCGATTTTACTACGGTATTTTTTACTATTAAAATAGGGTATGGAAAAACAACAGACGAGTTATTAGATATTTTTCAAGGCCAAGATGGTATACAAGTTAATTCTACTATGGCTTATTATCTTAATGGGTTACGATCTAAAACAACATTAATTGGGGTTAATGTAGTCCAACAAGCCAGCCAGGTTGTTTCTCGGAATATCATAATATAGAGTCAATTTCATGGCTAAGTATCATAAAGGTAAATTTGCTATAAGAAATATGGCAAAATATATGGGAAATTCAGCACCAACTTATAGAAGTGGTTGGGAACATGCTTTTATGAGATTTTGTGATGAACACCCGAGCGTAATTAAATGGGCAAGTGAATGTGTTAAAATTCCATATCGTCACCCGTTTACTGGTAAACAAAGAAATTATATCCCTGATTTTTTAGTACAATATAAAACTAAACATGATAAGATTGTTACAGAGTTGGTAGAAATTAAACCCAAAAAACAAAGTATTATGGAAAGTAAAGCATCTCAAGGAACTAAAGAAGCCGTAGTTCTTAATCATGCTAAGTGGCAATCTGCTCAAGCATGGTGTAAACAACAAAAAATTATATTCAGAGTAATAACTGAAGATGATATCTTTAGAAAATAACAACTAGTCATAAGTTTTAGTAAATACATTTATGACAAAGAAATTAGAATCTCTATTTAATTTAGATAGTAAAGATGATACCCTTAAAAAATCCGCAGAAACCGAGGGAGAAAATGATCTTAATGAACCAATACTCCCTATCACTGAACCCGAAATCCCACAAAAAACTTTAACTAATTTAGCTAAAATTGAAGAATCTTTAACATTAGTAAAAGGATTAGAGGCTAGTGACACAGAATTAAATGAATTGGCTGAATTAGCACAAGAATCTTATAAAGATCTTATGGATCTTGGTATGAACGTTGATAGTCGTTATAGCTCTGATATTTTTGCTGTTGCTAGTAATTTATTAGGACATGCAATATCAGCAAAAACAGCAAAGATAAACAAGAAGCTTAAAATGATAGATTTACAACTTAAAAAAGCACGTATTGATAAAATTCCAACACCAATTGATGAACAATTTGAAACAACCGGACAAGGATATATTTTAGATCGTAATGAGATACTTAAAGAATTGCTTGGCAAAGAAACGCCAAAAGATCAAGAATAGCATAAATACTGCCATAAGTGAGGAAAACAGATGAAATCTTTTAGAGAATATTTAACAGAATCAACTCAGACATATGAGTATAGAATCAAAATAGCTGGTGACCTAGAGTCGGACACTCTTAAGGCTTTTGAAACAGCCTGCAGTAAATTTGATTTACTTAAAATGTCTGATCCAATTAAAACACCAGTTACGGAAAGTCCATTAGATTTTCCACATCTTAAGAATGTAGATGTACATATTTTTGATATAGAAACAGCTTATCCAGCAGGCCAACAGGCATTACAAGAAGTTGCAAAATCTCTTGGGATAGATGGTAATCATTTTCGTATTATGCATAAAACTTTTGATGAAGGCTGGAAAGTCGCTGAAGATAAAGTTCAAGAAGAAGGATCACAAGAAGGCAAAGATGGCGAAGGTGCACTTCTTAATGCTGAATACAGCGATCCTAATAAAGAACAAAAAGAAGCCAGCGAAAAATATGCGAGCCCAGAAAAAAATATCGAAAACCCAGGCGATGCAAAATTTGAAATTGCAGGCGGAAAAACCGATCCTGTAGTATATAATATTGATTCAGATTCTGCAGGCAATAAAAGTCCTGCAGGTAGTACAAAAAATAAATTACCTGAACCTAAAGCATCAATTGACGATTATAGATAAGGATTATTATTATGGATATGTATAATGTCTTAGAGAAGTTACAACAGATTGAAAACCCTTCTGAAGAGCAACAGGCCGCAATTAAAACAGCTGAGTCAATGCCCGCACAAGGCGGATATGATTCAGCACAGTCTACGACTGCCTCGGCTACAGGTGATACTGTTTATGCTAAATTAGAAGATTGGAATGGGCAAGCTACCTCACAAGATATGATTCGACTTGCTGGAATTCCAAGTCTTGGCATTCAAACAGAACCAACTGTTACTGAAGAATCAGTAGATATTGAAGAATCTGTAGATGTTGAAGAAATAGAAAGAATGAATGCTCAATTATCTGATGCAGATAGAGAATTATCAAAAGCAACTGAAGAATTACAAAAAGAGTTAATTGCTGAAAAGAAACTATCTGATAAAGATTACGATGGTGATGGAAGAATTGAAAGCCCAGAAAAAGAATATAAAGATAGTAAAGATAAAGCTATTAAAAAAGCTATGGGTAAACTTAAAGAGGCACTTACTGACGTAAAAAAAATAAAAGAAGGAACTTGGCACATTGCAAGTGATATGTCTGGATTGGCTAAACTTATGCGTAAACCAATTCCAGTAAAACATGCATCAAAAGCAGTTGAAGATTATTTTGGTGATGATGAGTTAGAAGATGCATTTATAGAGTTAGAGCAAGAAGGTGGTCCCGAAGCCGATGCAAGACCAACAATTGAAAAGATTATGGGAGAGCGTTGGGCTGAGATGGACGATGATGAACAACTTGGGTTTACTAATGCTTCAGCAGATTGGCCAGGAATAAAATTTGACGAATCTGATCAAAAACCCTGGCATGAGTTCAATACTAAGTTAGATAATTGGCAGAAAGACTTACTTCTTAACAAGCCGTCCCCTGGTGAAAATTACGTAAAATGTGAGCATTGCGATGGTAAAGGCCAGCATATTAATAGCGAAACAGGTAAACCGTACGATTGTACACATTGTCACGGTACAGGTTGGTTAATGGAAGATACTGGTGCTACAATGGAAGATACTGGTGCTACATATGATGCACGTGACGAAATACAAAAAGCAACAAAAGAATTACTTGACGCGGTTATGCGTCATTGGACAGTTTACGATGAATTCTCAGATTCACCTTGGAAGAAAAAAAGAAATGAGCAAAATTTTAAAATGATGATGAAATTACTTCCAAAAATACAAGCAATGACAGCAATGATAAAGGCTGACAAATAGTAAGGAAACAATATGAATTTAGCAGATATTACAGAAGGACCGGATCATCAGAAAAAAATTGCTATTGATACGGTAAAAAATCCTGATAAGGGGTTACTTGGTGGCCCTAATGTAGAAGAAGCTGAAAAGGTTCTTAAAGATCGTTATGGATATACAGATGATATGATTGCTAAACTTAAAGAAGTTACTGAGACTAAGAAATATGTGTTAGTTCACGATAAAAAAATTATTGCTAAAGGTACTAGAGATGAAATGCGTGATAAGGGAAATGCTATGCGTAAGCATCATGGTGCTGTAAGTGATTTGTTTGTTGGATTTTATGATGTTGAAGGACCAGATAAAGCATATGACCCAGAAAAATTTAAAATTGGAGCAGTTTGGGAAGACAAAGAAGAACAATTTATAGCTCCATGGGAGACTTCGAAAGATGATATCACTTGGCGTAAAGAGGTTATAAGCATTATTGTAGATAATTGGGAATCTTTACCTGAAAAAGTAAGAAAAGAAATCGAAGCAGTTATAGGTTTCGGTGAAGGTTGTGGAACACCTCATAAGAAAAAAACTGATGAAGGTTATGATAGTGACGAATCAGTTGCTAGAGAAGTTGTATTAATTGCAAGAAATGATGCCTCTTGGTATAAACGACAATATATACCAATAATTAAAAATCTCATGCGTAAACGTGCTAAAGGTATATATGATCATGAATTAGCCAAGAAACTTTGGCGTCATTATATTGATAATATAGTTAAAAGTCATCCAGAAGATTTCGGTCCTAGTAGAGGAATACCAGGTACTATAAGGAATATGGCCGCGGCAGAACTTGCCGATATGGAAAAAGGCGAAATGGACCTAGGTAATTGGGACAATATTTTAAAAGAAGATCCTAATGATGGTTACTATGCGTTGCAAGATGCTAAAGATGCTGTAAAAGCAGATGGTAAAGATTGGAAAAAGTTGACCTTAAATCAAAAAGGTGAATATACTGATGCTGAAATGGAAAAGCGTGGATATAAGAAAGATCGTTACCAGGGTGCAGGCAATTATAGTTGGGTTAAAGAAGGCAAAATGAAAGACTTGTCATTAGACTTAGAAGCACTATCAGACGAAGAGTTTGAAGATAAATGGGAAACTAAAAAGTCTGATTGGGAACTGGTAACAGATAAAAGAAATGGGTATTACAAACCAAGTGACTCAGCCTGGGCAAAGGAATCAGCCGGATATGCTGAAGATGGCCCTGTTATTAATCAAATGACAGATGAAGACTTAGCAGATTATTTAGGTGTAGATGTTGAATTAGTTAAAAAAGATAGAGAATCTGCTGAAGATGCCGCTTATGATAAAACAGCAGACATGGTTGGAGAAACAGGTGGTCTATTATCAGAGTATGATCTTGATCCTACAGATTTAGATGATTACCATGAAAAAATGAAGACTTTAAGAGGTTTAGAAAAGCATATGGGCAGTGACCCAGAACTTGACCAAGCAATAAGACGTAGATATGCTAATTTAGCAAAATGGAAAATGGCTGTCGGTGAAGAAGCCCCAAACCCTTATGCTATAGGTATGTCAAAGGCAATGAAAATGACTGGCGATAAGCCACCATTAAAGAAGAAGACCATAAACAAAGCACATAAGATTGCCAAAGCAATAATAATGAAGGATAGTAAAATGGATAATTATGAGAAAGAGTACAATAAACAAATAAACGAAAACGTACAAATTACAAGCATTAATAATGCTGGAGAAGGCGTCGTTGAAGGCGATAGCGGTGCTGAGTTACATGTTATTGCTCAAGGTGAAAAAGATGTCGCGGCTTTAGCAGATTTATTAAAACTTTCTGGACTACGTAGTAGTGGTTTAAAAGCAGTAACACCACAAGATTGTGGTATAGCAGAAGATGAGGCAGATGAAGATGTAGAACGCGGTCATTGGCCTGTAAATGCTCCAGAACCAAAAACTGTTGATGCAGAAACACAAACTGTAAAAATGTCAGGCGGTTTAAATGGACCAAAAGATAAACGTCATTTACGTGGTGACAGTAATTTTTTACGCCCAGATATTAAAAAAGAAGAAATAGAAGAAGGTCTCTGGGATCTATATAAAGAATTTAAAATAGAAGAAAGTACAGAGGAAAAGTAATGAAACAATTTATAGAATATCTTAAAGAACAGGAAACTTTTTCTTTACAGGAAACTTTTTCTTTAATGTCAAAACCGCAGATGGAAAATGCATCTAAACATGGATATGCAGTTACACATGAAAAAGATGGTGATTATAAAGTATGGAAAAAAGACGAATTAGTTAAGTCATTTGACAACATGGAAGATGTTAATAGTTTTTTAAATAGCGAATTAGGTATTAAAGAACTTAAAGAAGAAATAGAATATCAATTATGGTGGAAAGGTGAAGAAATTGATTCTTTTACCAGTAAGGAAGAAGCCCAAGCAATGAAATCAGAATATGAAATGGCTTTTAATTCACCAGGTGGAGTTTCAATTAAAAAAGCAAAAGTACAAGAACCAGAAGATGATCCATATGATGAACATGATTGGGATCCAGTAGAAGCAGATGCAGACGCAATGGCTTCTGCCGGTTATGGAACTGATGAAGATTATGGCTATTATGGCGAATCAGCCGATGACTTCACACAGGGCGATGGTGGCCCAGGCGATATTAAATGGCATAAAGAATATGAAGGCGAAGCTGGAACAGGCGAAAAACTTTATTTGTATGTTTCAGATGATGGACGTTTTACTATTGGAAAAGAGCCTAAAGGGTGGTCTTTACAGGATCATCACACAGATAAAGTACTTGCATTTAAGGCTTTATCTAATGCTATGAAAGTTGCGAATAGAAAAGATGCCATGGAAGCCAAGGAAGAATTAGATAGAATAAAGTCTTTAGCCAATCTTTCTGTAAAAGAAGATGATTTACCAAGACAGCTTAAAGATCCTGAAAAGGAAATGATGATAACAAAACCAAATAAAGATGGTTCCGAACATACTATAGTTATCGATAAAGATGAATGGGACGCTTATAGAAGCGAAGGCTGGACACTGGCAGAACAGAAGAAGTAAGCCGGTATGAAAGCTAGAGAATTCCTTCAAGAAAAAAATCAAAAAAGTGGTCCTTTAGTTACGCATACAGCCGCAACCCCTGGATATTCTACCTCACGAGGCCAGGATCGTTATTATAATTTATATCGTGCAAGTATGATGATGGCCAAATACCCCGAAGATATTAAAGATATTTCTCCCGAAAGTGATATGGGAAACAGTATGTATGTGGGTCAATATACCCCAGAAGAAAGAGAAATGTATAAAGCGGCCTGTAAGGCATTAGGAATGCCTTACCATGAAGTTGATAAAGGTCCAAGCAAGGAATTAGATGATACTAATAAGAAGTCACCCATGATAGGATTCAAGGGTTTTAATAATTAATAAAAAGTCATAACATGACAAGGAAAAAATATGGAAACAACAGTTTATGTAACAGGATCCGATTCCTGGTGGAGTATGCCAATAGCCTGGCTCACTCTACTATTTCCTATAATACTCGCAAGTTTTGTTCTCGTTGGTCTTATAGTTCTTCATAAAAGAGCAAATAGATCATTAGGTAAGAAACCAATATCAGCAAATAAATTGCTAATGGAATCTTTTTGTCTGGGTATGCTATTAGGAGGATTATTTCAGTATCTCCTTCACGATATAGTAATAGCAATTTCAGGATTTAATTTCACCGGTGATTCAATGGCTAAACTTGTTATATTGTCAGCAATATTAACAGGACCACTCGGGCACATGTTTTATCATCTTTCTAGATATTGGGCAAAACATAGAAACCACAAAGGTCTTTATCAATTTTTATCTGTAAAACACAATCCTAAGATTGACTATACTGATGATGATGTTTCAGATATGACTGAAGTGACCTGGACCAAAGTACCAAGAAAAGTTGTTGAAGCTCCTCCGACAAGAGAGCAAGAGTACGTTGAGAAAGTTAAAAAGGAACCTAGGGACCCTGATATGATACGTCATTATGCCCAAGAAGATCACGATGATCGCGATGATTGGGATAGATAAGTGTGGCAACTGCAAAATTAGGAACAAAAACAGACTTTTCGTATCGTATTAATAAGGTTGTAAAAGTTATTGATGGCGACACAATAGATGTTATTATTGATTTAGGATTTGATATTTTACATCGTGCTCGTGTTAGGTTATATGGTATAGACACACCCGAATCTCGTACCCGAGATAAAGAAGAAAAAATTCGTGGCATCTTAAGTAAGAATTATTTAAAAGATGCGTTAAAAAACGGACAGAAACTTGTAATAAAAACTCATAAAGGTAATGAAACAGGAAAATTTGGTCGTATTCTTGGTGAGATTTTTATTGATGATATAAATTTTAATTTAAAAATGTGTAGTGAAGGATATGCCGTATCCTATTATGGACAAGGTAAGGCTTTAATAGAAGATGCACATTTAATAAACAAGAAAATACTAAAAGAACGCGGATTATTGAAGTAATTTTTATTTTAAGTCATGCATTTAACAACTCCTCCTTTTCGCATAGACATTCCACATCAGAAGTTATTAAAGCAAATAGCTAAACGGCTTAATAATAAAGGGCTTGGATATGGTAGTGGTCATTTAAGTCCTCGTAGAAATCAGTTTTATGTTAATATCCCTAAAAACGCTAGTTCTTATATCTCTGTTTGGTTAGTTAATAATAATTGGGAGTCAACAACATATAAAAATAGTGATAATGTCGGCGAAGCAATAATAATATTAAGAGATCCTGTTAATCGTTGGATATCTGGAATTTCACAATATCTTTCTAGTTATGTTGTTAATGATGATAAAATAACACCACAGATATTTAATGAATTTTATAATTTAGCAATAGAAAGAATTATTTTTGATGTTATTTGGCAATTTGATGATCACACCTGGCCACAATTTTATTTCTTTGATGAGTGTCTTTCTCAAGTTAAAAACAAAACTTACTTTTTATTAGACAGTAACTTTAATAATAATTTTAAAAAGTATCTTAAACTTGAAGATCCTAATGATTGTCCTCATAATGCTACTGCAAATAATACTCTTATTATTGCAAATAAAATTAAAGATGAATTATCTAAGAATAATGATCTAGTAAGTAAAATTAAAGAAGCATATAAACAGGATTATGATTTAATTAATAGTGTAAAGTTTATTGATTATAGTAAATAACTATATGACTTTAGAAGAATTAAAATATCTAGCAGGAATAGGCCAAGGTGTTTATGGTAATTCAACAACACCAACAGGTCAAGGATCAAATCCTTCAATAACCGCGGCAGAAAAAGTTGCGTTACAGAAAAAACATAATATTAAACTAGGATCTGACGAATATATTAAATTATGGTTCTCAAAACCATATCTTACCGGTGAAAAACCCATCTAGTCATTAGTTTAACCAATAAATATATGTATGGCTAAGTCATTAGAAGGTGTTCTTGTTAAAAGAGCACACAAAAAAACAAAATATACTGAAGAACAGATTCAACATGTTGCTAAATGCGCCGACGCTAATACAGGTCCGCTGTTTTTTATGGATAATTTCTTTATGATTCAGCACCCAACTAGAGGTAGTATTAGATATCACCCATGGGATTATCAGACTAGATTAATTGGAACGTATCATAATTATAGATTTTCTATATCAATGATGCCTAGACAAACAGGAAAGAGTACTAGTGCGGCCGGATATTTGTTATGGTATGCTATGTTTATTCCTGATTCAACTATTTTAGTAGCGGCACATAAGTATGCAGGTGCTCAGGAAATTATGCAACGTGTTAGATACGGATATGAAAGTTGTCCAGATCATATTAGGGCTGGTGTAATTGGTTATAATAAAAATAGTTTAGAATTTGATAATGGCAGTCGTATAGTAGCACAAACAACTACAGAAAATACAGGACGTGGTATGTCTATATCACTTTTATATTGTGATGAGTTTGCATTTGTTCGTCCTAATATTGCTAAAGAATTTTGGACTTCCATATCACCTACTTTAACAACAGGTGGTAAAGCAATTATTACATCAACACCCAACTCAGATGAAGATCAATTTGCACTTATATGGAAATTAGCAAATAAATGTGAAGATGAATATGGTAATGTATCAAAAATAGGAACGAATGGATTCAGAGCATTTAGATCATATTGGAAAGAACACCCCGAAAGAGATGAGGAATGGGCAGTTACAGAGCGTAATAATTTAGGTGAAGAACGATTCAGACGTGAACATGAATGTGAATTTATTATTAATGATGAAACTTTAATTTCATCAATTAAACTTTTAGATTTACAAGGTACTGATCCTCATGAAGTAACAGGTCAGGTACGTTGGTATGAAAAACCTAAAAAGGACACTTTATATGCAGTAGGATGGGATCCTAGTCTAGGCACAGGGGGCGACCCAGCCGCAATCCAAGTTTTTAATGCCAAGACATTATCTCAAGTAGCAGAATGGAAACATAATAAAACTACTATACCCCGCCAAGTCAAAGTTTTTACACAAATCATAGATCGGCTTTCTGAGGAGTCGGGTGATATGAACCAGGTATATTATTCTGTAGAAAATAATACTATTGGTGAAGCGGCAATATTGAGTATTGCAGAATATGGAGAAGATAATATTCCAGGAATATTTCTATCAGAAACTAAAAGAGCGTCGGGTAGCAGAGTTTTTCGTAGAGGGTTTAATACTACACACCAATCAAAGTTATCAAGTTGTGCTAAATTAAAAAATTTAGTGGAATCTGGACGTTTAAAAGTAAAATCTAAAGCATTGGTTACAGAATTAAAGGCATTTGTAGCATATGGCACAAGTTTTTCGGCAAAACCAGGCGAGACTGACGATTTAGTAATGGCTTTAGTGTTAGTTATACGCATGTTACAACAATTAAAAGACTTTGATAGAGGTCTTAGTGAAAATATGACAGATCATGAAGATGCTATCCAAGAACCTATGCCGTTTATCCTTTTCTAGCTTAAATCACATATTAAGATAAATACGTTATCATGGTATCATTAGAACAAACGCGAAAAGATTTATTCGACATTCTTATAGCAAAGAACTTTAAAGTATCTATCCGTAATTCTATGGGTAAAGAAATTCAAGATCCCGAAGAAGCAGATTTATTTAGTTTTGAATATAATATAAATGACAATCATTATGGTACGGTAGTTATTACTATTGATAAAGATGATGGTGCTATAGAAGTATTTTATAGTGATACCTTGGGCAAAGGTATGGAGGCTGAGGATAAAAATACTTGGTATGATTTTTTATATCAAGTACGTCAATTTGCTCGTAGACATATATTAAATTTTACATTAAAAAATATTAATAAGTTAAAATATTCAATGCAGTCTATGAGTACTGTTAAAGAAAGTAAATATTATGGTTATAAAAAAACATCATATACTAATCAACCACAAAAAACAAAATTAAAAATCGTACATACCAAACCAGTAGAAGAAGGTCAACAGCGTTTTAGAAATGTTAAAGCATTATATGTTGAAAATTCAGCTGGAGAGAGATTTAAATTACCATTTATTAAAATTTTTGCTGGAAAAGCTATGGCAAGACATGTATCTGAAGGTGGAAATCCTTATGATGCAGTTGGTCAATATATTTGTGAATTAGTTGATGATATACAAACATTAAGTAAGTTTACACGTTATGCTAAAGGACAAGAATGGCAAGAAATACAGACTGAAGGGTTAGGTGAACGTGGTATTAGACATTTAGGTGATGTTAAACGTAAAGTTAGACGTATGATCGGACGTAGAGGTTATAAAGAAGAAGTCGAAGCGTTTGAAAAACAAGATACTCAACTACAAGAAGAAACAGTCAATCGTATCAAAGAATTATTTACAGAAAAATTATTAGATTCAAGACTTGAGGAAGCCTTACCAATACTTGCAAAATTAGAAGTACGTGATATGAATGAAATTAAAGCATTTGAAACATGGACCAATGAAGCTGATGTAACTGATGTATCAGAACCTAAAGAAGTATATGTTCCTACAGTAGGCGATAGTATTAAAACTATAGAAGGTGGTGCTTCTGGTACTATAGAAGAAATAAAATTATTTGATAATGCAGTAATATTTAGATCAAAAGATGGAAAATTACATAAAACCGATATGGATAATGTAGAACCAAATACAATGGGCGAAGGAACCAAGCCAGAAGAAATTGACCCAGTAGGTGACCCAACAACTATAACTAAAGCAGAATGGAAAGAAACACATAAAGATTTTAAAGGAATAATTGATGGCGTACCACATATGATGTATTTAGACCCAGATACAGGAGGCACTATATCAGTACCTGTAAAATTTGTTGATGAAAGTAAGATGAAATCACTCTCAGAACAATTAGATAGAGGTACGTTAACTGAAAAAGGCAGAATAGAAGATATTTACGAAGGTAAAATAACTAATTTTATAAATGGATTGGTAGCGGCAGGTGTTATTACAGCTGGAATAGCATCATCAATGACAGTAGATGACGCTATAAACAATCGTGTACCAGTTGTTAAAGTAATGAAAGCGGATTTAAAGCATGCTGAACAAAGTGGTAATGATGAGTTGGCAGATGAAATTAAAGATGAATTAGATAATGTTATATTAAGATTAAATATTGGCAAAGACATGCATTATGTTACAAAAATGCAGGATAAGTATCTAAAATGAAAATTTTTGAAGTAACAATGCATGAAGATCTCTGGAGTAATTTACAATCAATCTCTAAAGGTATATTTTATAGAGCAGAAGAAAAAGGAACCGGAAAAGGTATAGGATTATCCGCATTGGGTGATGGAACATATCTTACTTGGGAAAAACCTTCAGCAGAATATTTTCTAACTCAATTAAAAGACGGTGTAATAAAAAAATACAAAGTTAAGCCTGGATTAAAAATGGCTGATAAAATATCTGATGAATTTGGACAAATAAAACACAAAATGGGTTTCCAACCTTGGGAATATAGTAATGATCCAATGTTTGGTGCTATGTTAAAAATGGAATTACAAGATGCCGGATATGATGGAGCAATAAGTGACAACCCAATAGAAGGTATTGTTATATTTGATCGTAATAATATAGAAGAAGTTGAATAAAATACACACATAATGAATAAAATACGCACATAATGGTGCGTTTTTTTATGGTTTTTATTTCGGTAATATAAATACTAGACATAAGAGTAATATGCATATATAATTGTTTATAAATGTATTTTACAGATTTATGTAAGGCATATTAAAAGGCAAATTAAGGCATATAAGGAGACATAAAATGGCAACATTAACTGAAATTCGTGCTAAACTGCAAGCCGCAGAGACAAAAAATACCGGCAACTTCGTCGGTGACAACGCTATATATCCACACTGGAATATCAGAGAAGGGGAGAATGCAACACTTAGATTCTTACCCGATTCCGATACCAGTAATTCATTTTTCTGGGTTGAACGAGCAATGATTCGATTACCATTTAATGGTATTAAAGATCAACCTTCGGATAATAAAAATCCGTTAGTTCAGGTTCCATGTGTAGAAATGTGGGGAGACGCTTGTCCTATCTTAGCTGAGGTTCGTACTTGGTTTAAAGATAAAGGTCTTGAAGATCTTGGACGCAAATACTGGAAAAAACGTAGTTATATTTTTCAAGGTTTTGTACGTTCAAATCCAATGGATGAAGAAACTACTCCAGAAAATTCAATTCGTAGATTTATTATGAGTCCACAACTTTTTACTATTATTAAGGCGGCACTCATGGATAGCGAATTGGAAGAATTACCAACTGATTATGTTAGGGGTTTAGATTTTCATGTGAAAAAAACCCAGAAAGGTGGGTATGCTGATTATACTACTTCAAATTGGGCTAGAAAAGAATCTGCAATAACAGCAGAGGAACAAGCCGTTATTGATCAATATGGTCTATTTAATCTTGCTGATTTCTTACCAAAGAAACCAAGTGAGCAAGACTTAAAGGTCATGAAAGAGATGTTTGAAGCAAGTGTTGACGGCAGACCTTATGACGCAGATCGTTGGAGTGCATATTATCGTCCGGCTGGAATGTCGGCAACTAATGCCAATCCAAAACCGGTAGTAACTGAAGCATCACCAGAAGTTGTAGCTACAGCATCAACAACGCCAACAACTTCGGTGCAAGAACCAGTAGCTGAAACTACTGCTCCGGCAGAAGAGAAGCCAAGCGGACAGAAAGCCGAAGATATTCTTGCAATGATTCGTGCTAGACAAAACAACGCATCATAAGTTGTAATAATAAGTATAGCGGTAATTTTTTGCCGCTATACTTGCTAAGAATTTTTTAATGAATTGAGGTAATAATATGGGTAAACCATTTGATGTAAGTAAGTTTAGAAGAAGTATAACAAAAAGTATACAAGGATTAAGTATAGGTTTTAATGATCCAACAGATTGGGTTAGTACAGGTAATTATGCTCTTAATTATCTTGTAAGCGGAGATTTTTATAAAGGTATTCCTTTAGGAAAGGTTACGGTATTTGCTGGCGAGTCTGGTGCTGGAAAATCTTATATTTGTGCAGGCAATATTGTTAAAGAAGCACAACTACAAAATATTTTTGTTGTATTAATTGATTCCGAAAATGCATTAGATGAGTCCTGGTTACATGCATTAGGTGTAGATACTTCCGAAGAAAAATTAATGAAATTATCAATGTCAATGATAGATGATGTTGCAAAAACACTTAGCGAATTTATGAGCAGTTACAAAGAATTACCAGAAGAAGATAGACCCAAAGTAATGTTTGTTATAGATAGTTTAGGTATGTTATTAACGCCAACAGACATAAAACAATTTGATCAAGGCGATTTAAAGGGCGACTTAGGACGTAAACCTAAAGCATTAACAGCAATGGTACGTAATTGTGTAAACATGTTTGGTAGTTATAATGTTGGTATGGTTTGTACTAATCACACTTATGCTAGTCAAGATATGTTTGACCCAGATGATAAAATTAGTGGCGGACAAGGGTTTATATATGCAAGTTCGATTGTTGTTGCAATGAAAAAATTAAAACTTAAAGAAGATGAACAAGGTAATAAAATAACAGATGTTAAAGGTATTCGTGCCGCATGTAAAGTAATGAAAACACGCTATACAAAACCATTCGAAGGTGTGCAAGTAAAGATACCTTATGAATCTGGAATGAATCCTTATTCGGGTTTAGTAGATATGGCAGAAAAAGCAGAGCTCTTGACAAGGGAAGGTAATAGTTTAGTGTTTACTACTAGTGATGGCGAAACTATAAAGAAATTTCGTAAAAAATGGGAAGCCAATGAGGATGGTTGTTTAGATAAGTTAATGATTGATTTTAACAAAACTGATAATGTTATTTCTGAAGCGGAAAGCATAAGTACTCTTGAAACAAAAACTCAAGAGGAGTCAATCGGAGACTAATGAAAAAAGATATAGATGTAGCCGTTGAAATTTGGGATATTGCAAAACAATATATGATCGACCAGGATCGTAGAGATGCCGCAGGTGATGTTATCTGCTCGTTAATAGATAGTTCTGGTTTCGCGGCTGAGGATATTTTAGATAGTGGTTTTCAAAATGATAGACAAATTAAACAAGCCCTTAAGGATTACTTCGTTGATGATTATACTCTTGAGTCAGATAATGACGACGAGGAGGGATTTGAAGAATATTGGGAAGATGAATAATGTGGTATAATAAAATTACCTCCAATATTAATAATATTCCAGACTTCTTGTTGCATTATGAAAATGAATTAATAGCCGCCAAAAAAGAATGTAAAATATATGGCAATGTTGAATCAAATTTACGCGACTTGCCTGGTATTACAGAACACCGTTTTAATCAATTACAAGAAATAGAAGCAGTATTAAATTATCTTAATATTCAACTTAGAAAAATTCGTAGAAAACATTTCCAAAAATATCTAGAAGGGTATCAACGTGCTCTTACCTCTAGAGATGCTGAAAAGTATGTTGATGGTGAAGATGAAGTAATTGATTTTGAAACCTTAATTAATGATGTTGCATTGCTTAGAAATAAGTGGTTAGGCATACTTAAAGGTTTTGAAAGCAAGAACTTTATGTTAGGACATATTACCAGGTTACGCACATCTGGTATGGAAGACGTCAGCGTTTAATAAAAAACCCTACTTAATAACCTTAAAATAAATATAGTAGTATATTATTTTAAGAGTATAAAATTGACTAGAAAAATAACAGCAAATGTATATCATGTTTTTATTGGTTGGGAAAAATCTCAAGCTGTAGCCGCTGAGATTTGTAGATTTAGTATACTTAAATATGCTTCAGGATTGGTTCAATTTCATTATTTAAAGAAAAAAGAATTAATAGAAGATGATCTTTATTCACGAGTTCCTAAAAGTAAAACCCTCAGAAGTTTAGTAAAAGAACCAGCCTCTACAGAGTTTGCATTAACTCGTTTTTGGGTGCCTCATTTAATGGAATATGAAGGTAATGCATTATATTGTGATTGTAGTTTTTTATGGACAACAGATATTGTAGAATTATTTAAAAAAATGGATAAAGAAAAATCTGTTTATGTTGTACCACACGATCGGTATGGTTATAAGCCCAAATCATTGTTTAAAATGGAAAATAAAGATAATATAATTTATGAAAAAAAGAATTGGTCTAGTATGATGTTATTTAATTGCAGTCATGAAGATTGTGTAAATCTAGATCTAAATAAATTGAATACTAAATCTAGTATGTGGTTACATCAGTTTTCATGGACAGAAAATATAGGTTTTTTAGAACCCGAATGGAATTTTTTAGCCGGATATTATAAAGAAGAGAAAATTGGTAAACCTAAAGCAATAAATTATACAGATGGCGGACCGTGGTTGAATGATCATAAATTTCCTTCAGGGTTAGCTTATGTTTATGAAAATGAATCCGAAAGCGGACTGGAAAAATTTAAATTAGATGCATTATGGAAGAATACTGCGTATGCAAAGAACTGGGCAGATAATTATAATGAGTATAGAGAAATACCTCAGGAGGAAAATTTGTTGAACCCAAAAGTACTAAAAAAACCAAACAAAGATATGTGGAAAAACGGAACAGAAGACCAAATGGTTTTTCAAAATGATGTTAATAAAGATTATGAATCCTACTTTTTATATCTGAATAAACTATTGGAAGATCCCGATGGTTGTTTTCATGATGAGAAATATACATTAGAAGGATTAAATAAAATGATCAAACATAGAATTAAAAATACAATCGTAGGAGTTAGCGGAATGGAAGATTTAAGTCCGAGGCAAAAAGAGAATGGTATGAAGTATGATGGTATTGTTGGACAATTTATTAAAGGCGCCAATGGATACGTAACTAACTTTGAACACGCAAAAACATTAAATGATAAACAACCTGTGGTATTTAGGGGTATTGTTAAACGTAATGTTTGGGAATGGTGTAAAGAAAAGAATCGAGATTATTTTTATATTGATACAGGTTATTTTGGTAATGAAAAGCATAAAGATTACCATCGTATCACAAAAAATAATTTACAATATTTAGGTGATCTTCGAGATGTTTCTTCAAAAAGGTTTGAAAGAACCACAAATGTTGCACCATTAAAGAAATTTACACCTGGTAGTAAAGTATTAGTATGTCCTCCAAGTGCAAAGGCAATGAAATTTTATAGACAGGCAGATCCCGAGTTTGGAGAATGGTGTAAAGATATTCCTTGGCAAATAAAAGGATCAGCTGAATTAGATAAATGGACAGAACATATTCAAAAAGTTATCAAAGAGAACACAGATAGACCTGTAGAAATTAGATTAAAACAAGGGCGTAGTGTTCGTACAAGTACTGATACGATTGCAATGGCACTTGAAAAAGATGTACATTGTTTGGTTACATATAATTCTATTGCGGCAGTTGAGGCTTTAATGAATGGTAAACCAGCATTTACATTAGGTCCTAACGCTGGTGCTCCATTGTGCCTACATGATCTTACTAAAATTGACGACCCATACATACCAAGTGTGGATGAAGTATTTTATTTGTGTTGTAATTTAGCATATCAACAATTTAGTAAAGCAGAACTTTTTAATGGCACAGCCTGGAGTCTTCTGCAAGATTGGTACGGTCCAGTCGGTGATATGAGTAAGTGAAAATAGCTGTATACATTTCTGGTGTACCGCCAAAAATTAAACCTGGTAATGAATTTAAAAGAAATATTTTAACCTGGTTTGGCGAAGGTGCAAAAATCTGTGGGGATGATGTTTATCTAGTTAGTGATTATAATACGGTCCTTAACGTTGATGTTGCTGTAATTCAGGGTTGGACAAATAAAACTAATTATGGACATTTAAAAGTACGTCATAATGCTATACAAGGACAATTAACTAAAAATCGCGATATTGTAATATTAGACGCTAATTTGTTTGGTTTTTTAACACTTAATGATTTTAACAAATATTTACGTTATAGTTTAAATGGAATTTTTCCAACCGATGCTTGGTATTTTAATAAGGATATGGATCTAGCAAGATGGGGAAAAATTAAAAAGGCTTGTTGTTTTGAAGAAGTTCCTTGGAAAACAGATGGTGATCATATTTTAATATGTTTACAGCGTAATGGCGGGTGGTCAATGCATAAGAAGCCTGTTACGGAATGGTTACATGAAACAATAACAAAATTAAGAATGTATACTGATCGTAAAATTATAGTTAGAGGGCACCCTGGAGATGTAAAAGAATTAACTAAAGTAAATTCTCGGTGGCGCCAGACTAATTGGACGAATATTGAAATTAGAGACCCAAATGATAAAACTCTTCGACAAGAATTAATGAATATATGGGCAACAGTAACATATAATTCTAGCCCTGGCGTTGCTAGTGTATTATGTGGAGTACCGGTGTTTGTTACTGACCCAATACCACAAAAAAGTCAAACTTTTCCAATTTGTAATACTCGCCTTGAAGAAATCGAAAATCCAATAATTGGTGATAGAGAAGAATTTTATCATAGGTTAGCACAATGTCATTGGAATTCTAATGAAGTTAAAACCGGCGAAGCCTGGGCGTTTATGCGAGAACGTTTTCCTAGTAAATTTCCTAATTTACCTTGATTTTATATTTTTCCAGTAATCTACATCACCATTTATATTTTGATTTCGAATACTAACATCATCGGGTAAAGAGTGACCTAACTCTTTTCTTTGTGTTCCTTTCATATGATCCATATATTTTCCTAGTACACTAGCTATAAATGGATGTCCTGGACCTTTTCCTTTTATTGGTGGTGTTAAATTGTAAAAAGGTGTATTTCTTTCTTGCTGAAATTTTTTACGTATTTCATCAAATACAAAACTATCATGATATTCTCGCAAGTTAAATAAACTATCGTTAACATATAAATTTCTCCAATAATTCATAAAATCTTGATTATCTTTATGTTTAGTATTGTATGCAACCCAGCCACATTCAGAATGATATTTTGTGTTACGACCTAAATAACTAACATAATATTCATCTGGACAAACTTCTTTTAAAAAATCAAAAGGTATATCTTTAAATGTTTTACTGTCAGCATCTAACCAAATTACCCAATCGCTATTGAGTGTTGTACAAGCATGTATTACTGAAAATACTTTATGTGAAAACCTAACAGCGTCCCATTTAAAATTGTTATCCTTGTATGGTATTCCAGTATCTTTCATTACTTCACCGTTTGCTACAGGATTATTTTTATGTTTGTTTTTAAATGCAACAAGGTCAGGACAAGTGGCATGTAAATCTAATATATGTATATTAGGTTTGGACACATGTGGTTGACAATCTTCTGCATATACATATAAATTAATTTCATTTGGCCAGTGTTTTTCAAATGAATTAATCATAGTTTGAGCATACTTGTCTAGCCCCGGTTTGTGAAAAGTTGTAATAACAGAATATTTCATTTTATCTCGATCAGGTTAAATATATATAATAAGAACAAATATAACTTATTTAATCGTTTATGAGAACACTTGCTTATTTTCCAAATAACCGAGCATTTAACTCGGGTGCAGTAATGCGTGCCTTTGAAAAAAGTGCTTCTAAACATTTTAAACTTATTAAAAATTCTTTAGATTGTGATATGGCCGTTATTTGGAGTTGCCTCTGGGCTGGACGTATGCGTGGTAATAAAGAAATATATGATTATTATAGAGCACAAAACAAAACAGTAATAATAATTGAGGTAGGTGCAATTGAAAGAGGAACAACCTGGAAGATAGCACTTAATCATATAACTTCAGAAGGTATATATGGAAACACCAAGAATTTAGACCCAGATCGCCCTAAAAAATTAGGATTAGAATTAGTACATCAACATAAAGGTGATAATGGAAAAATATTATTAGCGGGACAACATCTGGCGAGTCATCAATTATATAAATTAGATAATTATGAAAATTGGCTACAGCAACAAATAGAAGAAATAAGAAAACACACCGATAGAAGAATAGTAATTAGACCCCACCCTAGATCACAAATAAATCAAAATAATTTTCCCTTACATGCTGTTAGATTTCAGATTCCGTTGCATCTTACAAATACATATGATAGTTTTAATATAAATTTTAGTTTTCATTGTTTAGTAAATTATAATTCATTTGGCCCAGCATTTGGAGCGATTATGCATGGTTGTCCGGTTATAGTTGATAAAACTAGCCTCTGCCATCCTGTTAGTAATACATATAAAGACATAGAACAACTTAAAGAGAAAGACCAAACAGAATGGTTATTGCAAATAGCACATACTGAATATACTGTTGAAGAAATTAGAAATGGTGATTGGTATAAACGATTAGAGGAATATCTTGGGTAAGAAAGTCTTAGATTGTGCCTGTTTAATACATGGCGATTATTATAAATTTGAATACGTCGAAATTCTAGAACGTAGTCTTAGACGTAATTTTGACACTCCAATAAATTTTCATGTATGGACCGAAGCAGATCGTAATGTTCCAGGACATATGATTAAGCATGATTTATCTGATCTTGGTGTATGTGGCCCCAAACAAAGTTGGTGGTATAAGACTCAACTTTTTGACACTAGTAAATTCGCAGGCAAACTTTATTATTTTGATTTAGATGTTATTATAACTGGTAGTTTAGATTGGATGCGTAAGTTAAATGTAGAGAAACAATTCTGGGCAGTTCGCGATTTTAGATATTTGTGGCGACCAAACAAATATGTTATTAATAGTAGTGTTATGGTTTTTGATGCCACTCAGCATCTAGATTTATGGAAGAAGTTTGCATATAATAAAACACATATGATGAAAAAATATCATGGTGACCAAGATTATGTATATGAGTATTTAAAAACTACCAGTCCCAAAATGATTAGATATTTTGATGTTAATAGAGTTCGCAGTTTTCGCTGGCAAGTGCTACATGGCGGTATGGAATTTTTAACACGGCAATATCCTAAAAAACAGCAAATTGATGTGGAAATTGGCCCTGATACTAGTATAGTAGTCTTTCATGGTGATCCAAAGCCCCATCAAATAGAAAAATCAATATTAAAGGATCATTGGTATTAGAGATAAATAACAATAACCGGAGTATTAAAAAATGGCAAACAGAACATATAAAATGATGGGCGATGCAAGATCGTCTACTGAAGCATTAAATGTAGTATTAACTATCGGCGGCGCCGAAGTATATAATGGTAGTGTTACCGCGGCCAACACGGCTTATGATGGAACATCTGATAATATAACAGAATTATTTACTTTTGAATTAGATGATAGTACAACCGGAGACACAGCGTGGTCTTGTGCAGTTACAGGACCAGTAGATGGTGTTTTAGTTCTTCAATATATATGGTGTAATATGGTAGAACCTGACGTGACTATTGCTACAAGTTGGTTTAAGTCTGCATCACACTTTTCAGGCAATTATGACGATTCTGAGAAAGCCTGGATTGTTGATGAGATCCCAACAGCAGAAGAACAGGCACACATTGCAACAAATCTTCCTGGATTAGACTCAGCAATATTAACTAGATTAAATGCTGGTAATAGTACTAGATCTCCAGATGGTGACGCAATTCTTGATGAAAATATGTTAGCAACTAAAAATGCCGATACTTATTATCCATTGTGGGCCGGAGCCACATCATTACCTTGGGTTAGCACAGATGATAACTTTTTTAAAAGCGAACAAGTTGCTACTACGAGAGATTCTGTTCAAGTCGATGGCGAAGATTATGCATTGGGAGCTGGTGAGTGGCCACCAGTATTTGCTGGTACAACATTAACAATGACTCAAGAGCTAACACCTCCAACTGTAACATGGAATGCTAAAGGATCGGAATAATCACAAATTTAAACAAATTTAACACAAATTTAATAAAAGCCTGTTATCAACAGGCTTTTTTTATGGCTAGACAATGAGTTTGTAAGTTATTGATTTCATTGAAATTCTTTGTAAGTCATTGATTTATAAAGACTTTTAAAGCCAAAAAGAGGTTGACAAATTGGTTAGTTTCATCTATAATCGTATTTGTAATCTTAAAAAATTAGGAGAAAATCGTGGAAACACAAAATACAACATTGTATCGTATCGTAAATAAGGACCAAGAACTTATGGTTCAATTTACTGATAGCGATTCTTGTACAGATTATATTAGAAATAAAGCCAATCAAAAATATGGCTATTCCTTAGATGAAATTAAATCCTGGTCGGTTCAGGAAATTCAACAAGGAGGCGTATAATGACTCGTGCAATTAAATTTAAGAAAAAGGGTGAAGAAACCGATGCCGAAGTAATAGAACGCATCGGAACCCGATTTCAAATCTTAGATGATATGACCAAGGCCGCAATTCGTGGCGATATTAGAGCAATGATAGTACAAGGCCCTCCGGGTGTTGGAAAATCATTTGGTGTTGAACAGCAACTCGAAAGAGCTAGTCTGTTAGATACCGTAGCTAGTAGACCAAAACCTTATGATATTGTTAAAGGTGCTATGAGTGCCATTGGTCTTTATTGTAAACTTAATCAATATCGCCATAAGGATAATATCTTAATATTTGACGATTGTGATAGTGTATTACAAGACGAACTCAGTCTTAATATATTAAAGGCGGCACTAGATAGTAAACGTAAACGCCGTATTTGTTGGAATACTGATAGTTATAAACTTCGTAATGAAGGTGTGCCTGATATGTTTTATTTCGAAGGTTCTGCAATTTTTATAACTAATATTAAGTTTAGCAATATTAAGAGTAAAAAACTTAAAGATCATTTATCGGCGATTAGTAGTCGTTGCCATTATGTAGATTTAACACTCGATACAAATAGAGAGTTATTATTACGTATTAGGCAAATTGCCGGAACAGGTGCATTATTTGCCAATTATGAAGATCTTACAACAGAGAACCATAAACAGATTATTAACTTTATGGAAGATAACCAAGACAAATTACAGGAAGTTAGTTTGCGTATGGCTCTTAAAATTGCAGATTTGTTTAAAGTATCAGAAACAAATTGGGAACAATTGGCTCTCGCCACTTGTACTAAGAGATAGTTCAAAGCCTGGTAGTTTTACTCCTAATTTTTCTACCAGCAGGAAAAGTATGTCACCAAAGTGGCATACTTTTTCTTTATTATGTAGTATAATAAACTTATGCCAAAATGTAGAATAATAGTTAAAGACGAAGTTAATATTAAGATTGAAGGTTTAGACCTCGACGTTCGTAAAAAATTAGCCAACCAATTTAAGTTTGAATTACCCTATGCTCGATATATGCCAGCAGTTCGATTAGGACGTTGGGACGGTAAAGTAGCATTTTTTAATTTAGGTGGAAGTACCTACACCAATTTGTTACCCGAAATAGTTTCTACATTAGAAGATTATAATTATGATATTGAATTAGAAGATTTAAGAGAGTATAGAACTCAATTTGAGTTTGATAGAGTAACAGCAGATAGTTATAGTGATATGAAATGGCCAAAAGGACACCCGGTTGCTGGAGATCCGATTGTATTACGAGATTATCAGGTTGAAATAATTAATAAGTTTTTTGAAAACCCACAATGCATACAAGAAGTGGCTACCGGTGCCGGCAAAACTTTAGTTACAGCAGTATTAAGTCATAGATGTGAACAGTTTGGTCGCACTATTGTAATTGTACCTAATAAAACATTAGTTACACAAACAGAACAGGATTATACAAGCCTTGGTCTTGATGTAGGTGTTTATTATGGAGATAGAAAAGAGTTTGGACATACACATACTATTTGCACATGGCAAAGTTTAAATGTTTTATTAAAAAATACAAAAAATAAAAATGTGGATATAAGTATCGGCGAATTTATTGAGGATGTTATTTGTGTACAGGTAGATGAAGTTCATACTGTGAAAGCAGATGCACTTAAAAATTTATTAACACAGGTTATGCCTCATATACCCATACGCTGGGGGTTAACTGGTACAGTACCCAAAGAAGATTATAATTTTATAAGTCTTAAATGTAGTTTAGGAGATGTTTTGGGTAGACTTAGTGCCAGCGAATTACAAGAACAGGGTGTATTAGCAAATTGTCATGTTAATATAATACAATTAGTTGATCATGTAGAGTATAGAAGTTATCAAGAGGAATTAAAATATCTATTAGAAACAAAAGACCGAATTAAATATATTGCAGAGTTTATAGGAAGTATTAAAGAGTCGGGTAATACATTAGTGTTAATAGATAGAGTGAAACCCGGTCAAACATTAGCCGGATTAATTAAAGATGCAGTATTTGTAAGTGGAGGAACAAAAACAAATGAAAGAAAAGAACAGTATGATGACGTTGCCGTCAGTGATAATAAAGTCATTGTTGCTACCTATGGTGTTGCTAGTGTTGGTATTAATATACCTCGTATTTTTAATCTTGTGCTTATTGAACCTGGTAAGTCATTTGTTAGGGTTATTCAGTCTATCGGTCGTGGAATTCGTAAAGCCGAAGATAAAGATTTTGTTCAAATCTGGGATATAACATCAACCTGTAAATTTGCAAAAAGGCATATAACAAAACGTAAGCATTTTTACAGAGATGCCGAGTATCCATTTACCATTGATAAAACAGATTGGCAAGTATAAGACTTTACATTTTATCTTAAGGATGTTATAGTACAACTATGAGAATATTAACATTAGAAAATAATAAGGCGTACGATTTAGATACGTTACCAGAAGAAATAGATGATTTACGATTTAGTATATTAGATAATTCAGATCCAACGGCACCGGATTATTTTTTTATACCTCTTATTTTTTTAGAAAGTTTTAATAGTCCGGCATTAGTATTACGTATTGGTACACATATATTAAAAATGCCCATTGATTGGCAAATATTAATAGGCGAACCCGATTGTGGCAATTTAGAAGTATTACCTTTAACAGCTATTAATGATAGAGGTTTTAAAGCATTTCAATATAATCCACTTAGTGGGTTTAGGCCAGAATTTCTTGATATTGAAATAATAAATGTTTATCATGATGTATCTTGGTACGCTCCTAAATTAAAAAATGGCCAATTGTTATGTGTGCCAATAAACGATGAACCCAAACCACCATGTGTTTATTTTGTAAGAGATATTAGTAGGAACTGTGAAGTAATAGAATATGAAAAGGCAACACCGGGTTGAGTAAGAACCAAGACCCATTACATATTAGTAACGAAATGGCCGCATTTGATTGTAAAGATCGAGCGTATTATGATAAGTTTACTGATGAACAACGTAAAAAGTTTTCTACGTATTTAATGTTACGTTACGGAGCATCGGTAACTGGTGATATTACATTACAGTCTTATTATTTAATGGCCACAAATCAACGAGTGAATAAACATTTTTTTGATCTTAATAGACATCCTAAGTTACAATGGTTAATGTGTACATCGGTTAGTCCGGGCATGGGTAATAAATATCATTATTGGTTACCTGCAAAGAAGAAAGTTGGTGCTAGTACTAATAAGTTAATAAAATTTGTTAGAGAAATTTGGCCTAATCTCAAGGAAGATGAGCTCGAAATGATAATTACTCTAAACGACAAGAAAGAACTTAAACAATTGGCAAAAGAGCATGGCTGGAACGATAAACAAATTAAAACAGACCTATAAGTGTAAATATTGCGAGCGTGAATTTGCACGTGAAAGTACCCTTGACGTACATGTTTGTGAACAGAAAAAAAGATTCCAACATAAAAATGATTCTGGAAATCGTATTGGGTTTCAAAACTACCTTAAATTTTATGAAATAACGCAGGGTAGTGCCAAAACTAAAACATTTGATGATTTTGCAACATCGGCATATTATAAAGCATTTGTTAAGTATGGAAATTATTGTGTAAATTCAAAAGTGATTAATATATCAAGATATACCGAATGGTTACTAAAGAATAATAAGAAAATTGATAATTGGCATCATGATAATTTATATGAACAATTTTTACGTGAATATTTATTTAGAGAAAATAGTTCCGATGCATTAACAAGAGCATTACAAAATAGTATTGAGTGGGCAAAGCAAACAGGAAACCCAAGTGAACATTTTTTAAGATTTGGTAATCCAAATCAAATATGTCATTTAATACAATCAGGTCAGATAAGTGGTTGGGTAGTATTTAATTCAGATAGTGGACATGAATTTTTAGAAAGTTTAAATTCGGAACAGTTGGCTATTATATTTGATTATATTAATCCGGATCAATGGCAAAAAATATTTGGAGATTATCCTGGTGATGCAGAATATGTTAAAGAAATGTGTCGACAGGCTGGGTGGTAAAATATATGAAGCAAACAGATATTGATATAGATTTTGCAGATAGAGAAAGAATTTTAAAATTAATAGATTGTGTCCCAGCAATGCAAATAAAAGACAATGAGGTACGTAAGCATAACAGTGGTGTATATGTTACTGCTATACCATATGACCCTATTAATGATTGTGCTAGTATAGATTATAAATCTGCAGAAGAACGTGGTTATTTTAAATTAGATTTTTTGAATGTTAATGTTTATAAATTAATAAAAGATGAAGAACATTATCAAAAAATGTTACAGCAAGAGCCACCTTGGGAACGTTTGAAAGAAAAAGAATTTGTTGAAAAAATTATACATATTAGTAATCATTATGAACTTATTAAAAATATGGAGGTTAATAGCATTCCAAGAATGGCGATGTTTTTAGCAGTAATTCGCCCCGGCAAACGACATTTATTAGGTCAAAAATGGGGTAAAATCGCCGACGATATTTGGAGCGTACCAGATGACGAATCTTATTATTTTAAGAAAAGTCATTCGGTTAGTTATGCAGTATTGGTTGCCTTACACATGAATCTTATTAATGAAAAAGAAAGTTTATCTACATAATAAAAGTTTATTAAGAGAATTCCTTAAAGACGCTCAAACGTATACCTCTGAGGAATTTAAAGACCTTCCAGAAGATGCCTTAGTTGTAACTCCAATTGGGTATTCAAGTCCAGTGGAACGTCATGATATTAAAAATGCTAAATTTGAAATGGTCTTAGAAAACCTTTATGAAGGGTCTAGTACAGTAATTAGATTATTATATGATTTTGGATTTTTAAAAGCGGTATTAAGAGGCGACTTTCCTATAATTTGTTCTGGTGAAACCCCTGAAGATTGTAAAGCTCTTAATATAAATTATCTATTATATAAAACCGGTCAAGCAAATTTAAATAATAGAGATCATAAAATAGAAATTACCGAGAAACCTTATACATTTCTTTGTCTAAATAACAGACCGAGACCACATAGAACAAGGTTATTGGAATATTTAGAATCTTTTAATTTATTAGATGATGCCTTGTGGTCTAATCTTTTATTAAATAATCCCGAGAATGGTGAGATAGTACGACTTCCTAAAGAATATGATATGCCAGAACTTGATAATAGTGAAAATATATCATTAAGATTAATGGAATGGGATCAATGGTTAGCAGGACCCGCTGTACCTAAACAATATGATAATACATATTTTAGTGTAATTGCAGAATCAACAATTACGCATAGATATAGTTTTTTCACAGAAAAAATATATAAACCTATAATTATGGGTCATCCATTTATAACATTAGCCAGTAAAAATTATTATCCTGATCTCCGGAAAATGTTCCGAACATTTGAACCATATATAGATGAAGTTTTTTCTATGCACGATGATTGGGAAATACGTGTTTCATCAATAGTCAGGGAAGTTAATAGGTTAATTTATGATGATAATTTAGTAAATCTTTTAAAAAAAGTTGAACCGATTTGTAAAGAAAATCAGGAAAGATTTTGGAAATTATATGATGAATATCCCCAGACTACAGAAATAAAATTAAGAAAATATCTTAGTCAACACGGCGGACAAGTGTAATAGATTTGCGTTTGGTGCGTTTTTTAGTTAACTCAGATAAGCTAGTGCAAGGACCATATAATATTTCTAAATCTTTATTAATAAATGTTTGTAGATATGGTTTAAATTTAACCCATTCATCACGTAAAAATATATTGATTGGTATAGATCTATTAGATTCCCACCACCAAACATTGGCTAATTCAACAAATCGACGTTTGAGTGTAGTGTCAATGATACGCCCATAATCGTAAAACGTGGTTACGATAGCATCCTGGTTCTGAATTATTCCAACATATTCGACGTTGGCATACATGCACACCGTTACGAACGGGTACTTTTCAGATAATTGATAAAAGAAGTCATTAGCCATATAAATACAATTATGTTTACAACGCAAATATATTTATATGATCAGACACAAACGGTAGTATTAAATGATACTAGTAGTGACATAGCAACAGTGAGGTGGCAACCAGTGTATTCAAAGAATTTAAAGATATCAAAAGGTACAGATAATGTCCTTAATTTTACATTTATTAATCAAGATCAAAAGAAGGTTGATATTAGTTCAGCAACATTTACATGGCGATTAATTGACCGTGAAGGAGAAAATTTATTATTGGAAAAAACCATGGTTGCAACAGATGCGACTAACGGTAAAGCTAAAGTTACTATTACAGAACAAGACTTAAACACAATAGATGCTCAACGTGCAAATTATTCCATCGAAAAACTTACAACAAGTAGTAGTCAATATGATTTAGCTTTTGTTGATGATAATAATAGTGGACGTGGTGTAATTGAAATCCAAGATTCTTTAATGCCAAAATTTACAGCAAGTGAATCTATTACAATACCCGATGGTGCCAATTCTACTACTTTTAGTTCTAGTACTTGGGAAGCCGATGGTGATTTACAAACATTACAATATGTTCCAAGTGCGTTTACAGGAAATCTTACAGTACAAGGGGCTGTAGATGATTCAGGGCAATGGTATACCGCGGCAACCGCAGTTGCATTAACAGCATCAAGTACAACCGGATCTATTAATATTTCTGGATACCATCCAAAATTAAAAGTATACATTGAAAAAACATCAGGAAGTATTACTAGTCTTACAGTTAGGTAAATGCGTTCGATAAAACAAGTAGTATCTTTTGGTGATAGTTGGGTCTATGGTGATGAATTAATAAACCCCGATCTAAAAAAAGTTCTTCCAGATGTTACCACACACAACTTTCAAAATGATTCTTATAGATTAAAAAATTGTTTTTCTGGAATTATCGCTGACAATTATAATGTACCTTTAGAAAATTTTGGCCACCCAGGTGCTAGTTTGCGATCTACTATTTGGAGTTTTCTTTGGTGGTTAGAGAATGGTAAATTTCAAACTGATAGTTTAATTTTAATTGGTTTAACCAGTAGTGATCGTGAAAGTTGGTATAATCCCGATCATGTTGTACAAGGAAAAGATCCTGATTGGAATAGATACATTCATAGTAGTTGGGTAGATTTTGGTTCTAGTATTGTACCGGAAGAATGGAGCGATTTTAGTAAAAAATATATAACATTAAGTCAATGTAATGAAGTTAGTAAATTAAATTATCAACAAACATTATATTTTTTTAATGGCATTGCTACTACACATAGTTTAAATCTTTATCAATTTAATATATTTGCACCACCAGTTAATATAGAAGTACCTACATTATTATACCCAAATAAAAGTATACAAGGCATTGCAAAGGTACCAAAGGCTCCTGGTGGTCACCCAAACGAAAAAGGACACTTAGAAATTTCAAAATACTTGCTTAATGAAATAGAATTTGCTATACTTACATAATGTTTGACATCTTGACTGTATTACCTGCACGTAAAAAAATGTCTCCGAGTGGTTGGGTCAGCTTTAATGCTGTATGTTGTACCCATAATGGAGAAACTAAAGATAAAAGATCACGTGGTGGCGTCAAGGTTGATGGACATAATTGGAGTTATCATTGTTTTAATTGTGGTTACAAGGCTAGTTTTAAACTAGGACGAACTTTAGGTTTACGTGCAAGAAAATTATTAGATTGGTTAGGTGTTGATAGTGGTACTATCGGTGCTATTAATTTAGAAAGTCTTAAACATAAAGATATTGCTCAATTATTAGAAGATAAAAACAAATCTAAGCAAGATAAAATAAAATTTAATTCAAAGACCTTACCCGACGAGTTAGAGTTGCTTAAATCAACGGACAATAAGTTTAAAGACTACTTACAGTCTAGATCAATTGACCCTGATAGCTATCCTTTTATGATAAGTCCTAATGAAAAAGGAAGAAAGAATAATAGAATTGTAGTACCATATACATATGATGGATTAGTTGTAGGTTGGAGTGCTAGGTTTTTAGATAATCGTACTCCAAAATATATTAATGAACAACAACCTGGATATGTATTTGGTGTTGATTTACAACAAGACCATTGGACTCAATGCATAGTAGTAGAAGGATTGTTTGATGCTTTGAGTATAAATGCATTAGCGGTATTACATAATACAATTAGTGAAAAACAAGCAAAGGTTATTAAACGATTACAGCGTGACATTGTAGTAGTACCAGATCAGGATAAGTCTGGTTTAGAATTAATTAATCGTGCAATAAAATTGGGTTGGTCAGTTAGTATACCTAATTGGGAAGAAGATATTAAGGATGTTAATGACGCAGTGAAACGTTATGGTAGGTTAGGAACTTTAATAACTATTATACAAGCCAAGGAAACTAGCAAAATTAAGATTGAATTGGCAAAAAGAAAATTAACGAAGAGAATAAAATGGCAACAGAATATACAATAGAAATGCAAAAACTATTCTTGGAGATGATGCTTCAAGATTCACAAAGTTATGTGCGGATACAAAATATTTTTAATCCAGGAAACTTTGATAGAAGTCTGCAAAAAGCGGCTACTTTTATTCAAGAACATACAGATAAACATGGTACATTACCAACATCTGAACAAGTAAAAGCTATATCTAAGCAAACATTTAATCATGTACCAGATTTAAAAGAAAATCATTATGATTGGTTTCTTGCAGAATTTGAAGGGTTTACTAGACGTCAAGAATTAGAACGTGCCATTTTAGAGTCAGCAGATTTATTAGAAAAAGGCGATTATGATCCTGTAGAAAAAATTATTAAAGATGCTGTACAAATTAGTTTAACTAAAGACATGGGTATTGATTATTTTGATGCACCCAAAGAACGACTTATGTATCTAAAATCTCAAAATGGACAAGTAAGTACAGGTTGGCCTATGTTAGATAAACCATTGTATGGTGGTTTTAATAAAGGTGAGTTACAAATATTTGCTGGTGCTAGTGGTAGTGGTAAAAGTTTGTTTATGCAAAATTTGTCTGTAAATTGGATACAGCAAGGATTAAATGGTTGTTATATAACATTAGAATTAAGTGAAGGTCTTTGTGCAATGAGACTTGATAGTATGATTGCAAATATTGAAACTAAACGAATATTTAAAAATCTTGATGATGTTGAAATGAAAATAAAATTAATGGGTAAAAAAGCAGGTAACTTAAGAATTAAATATATGAATGCACAGAGTACTGTAAATGATATTAGAGCGTATCTTAAAGAACTTGAAATACAAACAAATTCAAAAATAGATTTTTTATGTGTAGATTATTTAGATTTACTCATGCCTGTAAGTGCTAAGGTATCCCCTAATGATTTATTTGTTAAAGACAAATATGTTTCAGAAGAATTGCGTAACCTAGCCAAAGAATTAGATGTGGTATTTGTAACAGCATCACAGTTGAATAGAAGTGCAGTAGAAGAAGTAGAATTTGATCATAGTCATATAGCAGGTGGTTTGAGTAAGATTAATACAGCAGATAATGTATTTGGTATATTTACATCACGTGCTATGCGTGAACGTGGTAGATATCAGATACAGTTAATGAAAACTAGATCTAGTGCTGGTGTAGGTCATAAAGTTGACTTAGAATTTAATTTACATACATTACGTATAGCCGATTTAGATGAAGAAGAAAGCTCACAAGGTGCTCATAGAGAAGTCACAGCCCACGCAACAGTTCCATCTGCAACAGTAGATGCGTTATCGTCTATTAAAACCACTGGAAAAATAAAAGAAGACGAACCTAAAGAGACAGCTAAAGTTGTTTCAGAAGTTCAGAGTACAAAACTTAAAAATTTATTAAACCAAATTAAATCAAGTTAGGCCTTTGTGGTGCCTTTGAATTACCTATCTACGGCACTTGGCGATAAATACTATCAAGTAGGAAAATTATATGCAAAAAAAGACTCATAGTATTTTAGAAGAACTAGAATCAATGTACCTTACCAAGGATAAATCTCATTTAATTGAGTCTCGAGCCAGCAATATTTTGCAGAGCTCAATTCACCTACTAGAAACAATCGATAAATTATATTCTTCAGAATCAGCTGAAGATTTACAAAGAAAATTTATTAATGCTATTAAAAATAGAGATCCTGGCAAATTTACCAGGTCATTAAGGCGAAAAAATGAAGATTAAAGAAATTATTGACTCAAAACCAGTCACTTTAGAAGGTCCCCAAATAGATGCATTAAAAGCTGTATTTAAAAGTGGTGATCTTGGTAGTTATCTTAGGGATAGAAAAGTAATAATGGTTGGAAAGAAGGTTGCTCAGGCATTTGGACATTATATGAGTGATATTGAAAAACAGCAAAAGCAAACATTTGGTTTATCACAGAAAGAGTTAATGGCTTCACCAACAGAATCATTTGAAAAATTAGGTGATATAATGCAATTAACCAAAGAAGAAGAGCAACAATTAACAGAAGAAGTATTGCAAGAAATCCTTCCAGCACTAATAGGTGCAGGTCGTCTCGCCAGTGGGGCCTTAGGTGCAGTAGGTAAATTAGGCAAAGCCGCAGTAGGAGCCGCAGGAAGAACTATAAAAAAAGCCAAATCTGCGGCAAATCAAGCATTAGCTAATAGAGCTGAAAAACAAATGCAAGCCAAAGCCGCACAAGCCGCAGGCCGTGCCGCACAAGCCGCAGGCCGAGCCGCCGCCACACCACCAAAACCAGGTGATGTTGATGGCGATGGCGACGCAGATGCCGAAGATAGTCAACGATTTCAAGACTACGTAAGAGATTTTGCTTCAAATAAAGTTTTTATGCAAAATACAGATAGGATTACGGATGCAAAGATTAAACAGGCGGTTTCTGATACAATTAAAACAATGCAGTATGGTGATAAAAATGAACAACAATGGATAAAGTTAGTTGCACTTGCTCAACAAAGTGATGCAACTGAACCAGGCAGCCTGGGCCGCCAAGCAAAACAAGCACTCAAATTGACAAAGGATGGTTTAGACGTTGTAGTTAAAAAGATGCAAGACCATGGCTATGGCCCGAACCCAGACTTTGCTGAGATCCAACAATTCCTATCTGACACGGCAAAGAGCACATAATAATGGAAGTTCTCGAAGGTGGCAACGTATTTAAAAATCGCCATGGCATGCCTGCAACAGGTCGCATAGATAGAGAAAATGTTGTCCCTACAATACAATGGTTAGAACAACTAACCGGATTACCTTTAGTTAAAAATATGCTAGGAACAACAGGTCGAGCAGAAACCAGTGGTGATTTAGATGTAGCCATCGATGTTAGTAAAATTTCAAAAGATGATTTTAAAAAAATACTTTTAAGTAAAGGTGTAAAATCAGATGATATTAAACTTAGCGGTGATAATGTACATTACAAGACACCAATTTTAGGTGATCCT